>ERZ809224.76-NODE-76-length-116128-cov-16.602397_pt1 | contig 116128 bp, 103 predicted proteins | sample MGYA00520513_ERZ809224 | MGnify/ENA primary metagenome ERZ809224 (study PRJEB31576, sample SAMEA3212658) | Homo sapiens | biome: human-gut; feature: human gut; material: fecal | place: Sweden | collected 2012 ... | reverse complement strand
AGAGAAAATTGCAGCTAAATTTAAAATATTAGTTTTAGAACGTGATGAAGATAGTATGGAAAATATAATACAAAATGATGAATTTTTAAAAAAATATAAAAGCTCTTTTATTAAATTAAAAGAAAATATAAGAAGTAATATAAGTTCAAGTTTTGTAAGAGAAAAATTAAAACGAAATAAAAGTATAAGATATTTAACACCTGATGAAGTTTATTATTATATTAAAGAAAATAATTTATATTAAAATTTAAACATCTTAATGATTTTAAAAATTTAACATTTTAAATAGATTGCTTAAAAAAATCTAATTCTAAATATCGAATAAACTTATTAATCAAATTTATGTATATAAAAATATATTATTTTGAAAGGGAAAATAAATGTTAGAAAGAAAAAGATTAATTGAAGAGGCAGAAAAAGCAATTTCTTGGATAAGGGAATATATTGATAAAATAGGAGTAAATGGAGTAATTATAGGAAATAGTGGGGGAAAAGATTCTGCTACAGTTATAGCAATGGCGTGCAAGGCCTTAGGAAAAGATAGAATAATCACAGTTGCAATGCCCTGTAATTCTATATCAGCAGATTTAGAAGATGCCAAATTAGTTTCAGAAACTTTTTCAGTTCCTTTTTTAGAAATAAATTTATCTAATACTTATCAAGAATTAGAAAGAGTAATTGAATTATCAGATATAAATTTAAATTCTGAAGCAAAAATAAATATAAAACCTAGATTAAGAATGACAACACTATATGCAATAGCTCAATCTTTAAATTATTTAGTACTTGGCACAGGAAATTTATGTGAAAGAATGGTAGGATATACTACAAAATGGGGTGATAGTGCTTCTGATCTTAATCCAATTGCTAATTTTACAGTAGACGAAGTTCTAGAGATTGGAAAATATTTAGGAGTTCCAGAAAAAATAATTAAAAAAGCTCCTTCTGACGGATTAGGAAAATTAACCGATGAAGAAAAAATGGGAGTTACTTATAAACAAATTTCAGAATATATAGAAACTGGTAGAACAAATGAATCTGCTATGAAAATAATTGAACATAAAAATAAAATATCTAAACATAAAAGAGAGCAAATTCCTATATATTATTTTAAAAGAACCAATTTTTTAGAAAGAAATACAGATAACTAAATAATAAAGACAATATGTATTTTAAAATATAAAATTACATATTGTCTTTATTATTTAGTACGAATGTTTTATAAATTTTTATTTTATTAGTCTTTTTCACAAATTAATAAAAAGATTATTAAATACTAAAATAAATTATTTAAATTTTATTTTAAAGAAATAAAAATTAATGATTTTGTAGCATTTCTTGTTTTAAATTCCATAATTTTTGTGATAAATCTACAAAATATTTATGAGGATTATCAATACGTTTAATTTCTTCCCAGAAAGTGTCTAAATCTTTTTTAGAATATTCAGCAATTTCTTTTAAAGTTGGTGAATTATAAACTAATTTTCCTTTTTTAAAAATTAGAGTTTGAAGTTCTTTTACATAATAATTATTTAAAGTTTTCTTTTTCCAAGTATTAATAGGATCGAATATTGTATATTCATTTTCTTCAATTTTTTCATTATTTAAGGTTATTACATCTGCTAAAGCCTTATTATCAGCTTTAGAATAAAATCTAAATAATTTTTTATAACTAGGATTTGTAACTTTTACTACATTTTCGCTTATTTTTATTTTAGGAATAATACTTCCGTTTTTTTCTAAAGCTACAAGTTTATAAACTCCTCCAAAAACAGGATCACTTTTAGCAGTTATTAAATTTTCTCCAACACCAAATAAATCGATTTTGGCATCTTGCTCAAATAAAGAGGCAATTAATTTTTCATCTAAGGAATTTGTTACACATATTTTACAATCTTCATACCCAGCATCATCTAAGAGCCTTCTTACTTCTTTAGAAAGATATGCTAGATCTCCACTATCTAATCTAACAGCAACTGGTCTTTTACCTAAAGGTTTTAAAATTTCATTTGAGACTTTTATCATATTTGGAATACCACTTTTTAAAGTATTATAAGTATCAACAAGAAAAGTACAGCTATCTGGGTATATTTCTGCATAAGCTTTAAATGCTTCGTATTCAGAATCAAAACTTTGTATCCAACTATGTGCCATTGTTCCACTTACAGGTACATTGAATTCTTTTGCTGAAATAGTACAAGAAGTTCCAACTGCTCCGCCTATTATGGCAGCTCTTGCACCTAAAATGGCAGCGTCAGCTCCATGGGCTCTTCTAGCTCCAAATTCCATAACTGGTCTATTTTTAGCTTGATTTACAATTCTTCTAGTTTTTGTTGCAATTAAACTTTGATGATTAATAGTTAAAAGTAACATAGTTTCTAAAAGTTGAGCTTCGATAATAGGTGCTCTAACAGTAATTAGAGGTTCATTAGGAAATACAACAGTTCCTTCTGGTATTGCCCAAATGTCACCAGTAAATTTAAAATTTGATAAGTAGTTAATAAATTTTTTTGAAAAAATTTTTCTTCCTTCTAAATAATTAATATCTTCTTTTGAAAAACTAAAATCCTTTATGAAATTTATAATCTGTTCCAATCCAGCAAAAATAGCAAAACCTCCATTGTCTGGAATTTTTCTGAAAAAAACATCAAAATATGCAATATCATTCGTATTTTTTTCTAAATAACCATTTGCCATAGTAAATTCGTAAAAATCTGCAATCATTTCTAAATTTCTTTTATTCATAGATTTATCTCCGTTCTTAAAAAATTATTAATTAATAGTATATTGCTAAAAACTATTTTAGTCAATAAATTAGATTTTTATATATTAATAAAAAATATTAACATTAAAAATTAAAAAATAAAATTGTCAAATATTTATAGATTTTCTATAAAATTATATAGACAAAAAATACTTTTTCGTATAAAATATAAGTTGTTAATTTTATAACAGAAAGGATTCAATATGGAAAATAGTACAATAGATGAAGAATTAGATGAAGGCGTAAAAGTTGTTAGAAAGTCAAGAAGAGCAAGAATTCAAGAAGAAGAAAGAAAAGAATCAAGTAGAAGAAAAAATTCTAAAAATAGAAGATCTAATAAAAAAGAAAAAAGTAATAAAATATCAAAAATAAATATCATATTTACAAGTTTATTTTCTTTAGGTAGTGTTGGAATAATAACTGTACTTATATTATTATATGGACCATTTATCGGTTTTAGAGAATGGCTTGTAACTACTGCAATGACAACAATGACACATCAATATTTTGCAACATGGTTTTATGATGATGAAACAATTCAATACATATTAGACAAAAATAGAGTGGTAGAAATTAACGAAACTACTGATGTTAATTCAATAAATTTTGCAAACTCAAATAAAGTAACTGAATATGAAAATGAATATGAAAGAGCTATTTTGGAAAGAGATGAAAATAATAATGATTATAAAATAATAGAAATTTCAGAAAAATCTTTTGATGGATATTTAGTTGCTGTATATGATCCATCAAGAATACATACTGTTGTAACAGAAAATTTAGGTAAATCTGGACAATATTTAACAACAATGGCTAAAAACAATGATGCTTTAATAGCTATTAATGGAGGAGGATTTGACGATCCAAACTTTAATAGCACAGGTGGCTCACCACTAGGAATAACAGTATGTAATGGTGAATATGTAACCACTAAATCTTATGGAGGTTCTGGAGGAATAATTGGATTTACAGAGGATAATAAATTAGTTTTAGGAAAAATGTCTGTTAGTGAAGCTAAAAAACAAGGAATAAGAGATGCGGTAACTTTTGGTCCATTTTTAATAGTAAATGGAAAACCATCAGCAGTTTTAGGCAATGGTGGTTGGGGAGATGCTCCTAGAACAGCAATTGCTCAAAGACAAGACGGTATAGTTCTATTTTTGGTATTAAATGGTAGAAGGCCTGGAAAAGTTGGTGCAGATATGAATGATTTAATAGATATACTAGAAAGATATGGAGCTTATAATGCAGCTAATTTAGATGGTGGAACATCAAGCGTTTTAGTTGTTAATGATGTAATAGTTAATGACCCTATAGATAGTACTGGTGCACACAAAACAAGACCAATTTCTACAGGTTTCATAGTAACAAAGGATGAAAGTGATGATAGTGATCATTCTTTAGTTGAAGAAAAATTAAAATAATGTTATAATAATTTTGTTTCCAAAAATATTAATATAAAAAAGGATTAAAAGGATATTGTTTTTCAGTATCCTTTTAGTCTTTTTATATACTAGAAAAGTTCTTTGAATTTTTTTATAAATATTGATTTATATATTTTTTTACAATATAATAATAAAGAAATTGAAAATTATTGAGGAAAGAATATGCCAGATTTTGAAATTTTTAAAGGAAATACTAAAGAGATTTTAAAAATGTTTAAGCCAAAACATACGTTAACTATTTTTGTAATTTTGCTTGCAATAGTTATAGGAATTTTTTGTGCAAGTATACTTATGTTTTATAATAATCAACAAAAAAGTAATACTATTCAATCAGGAGTTTATATAAAAGGCATAAATGTATCTGGTTTAACAAAAGATGAAGCAATAGCTCTTATTGAAAATGAATTAAGAGATAAAATGGAATCTCCTTTAGAATTAACTTATAAGAATAATAAGTACTATTTAGAAATTGAGCAAATAGGAGCTAAATTTGATATAAATGCTTCTGTAGAATATGCTCTTTCAATTGCTAAATCTGGAGATTTTTTTAAAGATTTACAAGAATATATATCTACATTATTAACAAATATTAATATAGAACCAAATCTTAATTATAATGAAGAATCACTAACAATGTATTTAGAAAATATTGAAGCTAATTTACCAGATCAACTAGAAGAACCATCATATTATATTGAAGATGGAGAACTTATTATAACAAATGGAATTGATGGGGTTGGAATAGAAATGGATTCGTTAAAAAAAATGATTATTGATTCTATTTATGACCTAAGTTTTGCAAGTAGTTATATGAAAATACCTACATATATTAAAAAGCCAGATCCAATAAATGTTGAAAAAATACATGGGGAAGTTTTTAAACAAGCAGAAAATGCATATTTTACAACAGAACCTTATGCAGTTTTTGCAGATGTGGTTGGAGTAGATTTTGATTCTGAAAAAGTAAAAGGAATGATTGAAGAAGATCCTTATGCTGAAGAATATACAATAGACTTAATATATACTAGGGCAGATGTGACAGTAAATGACTTAGGAGCTGAAGCATTTCCAGATTTACTTGCATCTTTTTCTACCAAATATGCAACTTCAAATAAAGATAGAACTACAAATTTAAGATTAGCAGCAGAAAAAATTAATGGAACAGTTGTAATGCCAGGAGAAATATTTTCATATAATACAGTCGTTGGTAAAAGAACGATTGCGGCAGGATATAAGGAAGCTGATATATATGAAAATGGACAAGTTACTTCTGGACTTGGAGGTGGAATTTGTCAAATTTCTACTACCTTATATAATGCAGCTATTGCTGCAAACATGGAAATAGAAAGTAGAAGAAATCATATGTTTGTTCCATCTTATGCGGATCCTCGGAAAAGATGCAACAGTAGTATGGGGGTCTACAGACTTTAAATTTAAAAACAGAAGAGAATATCCTGTAAAAATAGAAGCATCTGTTAGTGGTGGAATAGCTAATGTAAAATTTTATGGATTATTAACAGATGATGAGTATGATATATACATAGGTACTAGAGTGAAAAAAAATACATCAAATTCACTTGTAGTAGAATCTTATAGAGTTTATGAAAAAGATGGCGTTGAGGTGAAGAGAGATAAATTATATACAGATACATATAAAAAACATTAAAATTTTATTATCTTTTTTGTATCTAAAATTATTGTATTTGCAAAGAGGTAGAAATGAGAATAAGAAGAAAAAAATGGGCAAAAGAAGAATTGGAAAATTCTAAGTTTTATATAGATAAACCAGAAGAATTTAAAGGAAGATGGAAAAGCAAATTTAAAAATGAAGCACCTCTTCATATAGAATTAGGATGTGGTAAAGGAGCTTTTATTGCAGAACTTGCTTCTAGTAATAGAAAAATAAATTATATAGCTATTGATATGATAGAAGCAATGCTTGGTTTATCAAAAAGAAATATAGAAAAAGCATATAATTATGAATATCCTGAAAATTTATTTTTAATTAGACAAAATATTGAACAAATTTTTAATGTTTTTGATAAAGCTGATTTGATAGAAAGAATTTATATAAATTTTTGTAATCCTTGGCCAAAAAAGAAGCACAATAAAAAAAGATTAACTCATACAAGACAATTAGAAAATTATAAAAAATTTTTAGTCCCAGGTGGAGAAATATATTTTAAAACAGATTCGGATGAATTATTTATGGCGAGTATTGAATATCTAGAAACTTCAGGTTTTAAAATAATTAGTAAAACTTATAACTTACATGAAGAAAACATATTTGATAGAAATATCGAAACAGAACATGAAAAAATGTTTTCAGAAGAAGGAATAAAAATTAAAGCATTAATAGCAAGACTTAATTAATTCAAGTTATCTAATTTTAAAATAATTTAAGATTATTTTAAGGTTAAATATATAAAATTCTTATGAGTATAAAATAAAGGAGGAAAAGACTTTGATAGAGGTAAAAAATGTTACTAAAAAATATGGTAATTTCTATGCGGTTAGAAATATTAATTTCGAAGTCAAAGATGGAGAAATAGTTGGTTTTCTTGGTCGTAATGGTGCAGGAAAATCTACAACTATGAACATGATTACAGGTTTTATTGAGCCAACAGAAGGTGAAATTATTGTTGGTGGATATAATATTGATCAAAAACCTAAAAAAGTAAAATCACAAATAGGCTATATGCCAGAAGGAACACCACTATATTCAGATTTAACAGTTAAAGAATTTGTTAAATATATGGCTGAATTAAAGCGAGTTCCTAGAAAAGAAATTAAAGAAGCTGTAAAAAAAGCAATAGAGAAAACTGGTCTTGAAAAAGTTCAAGATAACTTAACAAAAAATTTGTCTAGAGGATATAAACAGAGAGTAAGTATGGCTGGAGCTATAGTAGGTGATCCTAAGATTTTAATTTTAGATGAACCAACTGTTGGGCTAGATCCAAAACAAGTAATAGAAATAAGAGAATTAATTAAATCTTTTGGAAAAGATCATACAGTATTGATTAGTTCACATATACTTTCAGAGGTAAGTCAATTATGCGAAAAAGTAATTATTATAGATAAAGGTGAAATAGTTGCTGTTGATACACCAGAACATTTAGAAAAAGATACATCTGATATAACAGTTATAAAAGTAACTGTTGATGATATGAATGATAAATTTACAGAAATTAAAAATGAAATTAAAGAAATTATTGATATAGTTCTTGACAAGAAAAATGAAGATGATACTAAAGAATATACAGTAAAAACATCTAAAAAAGCTGATATTAGAAAAAATATTTTCTCTGCATGTGCAAAAAATAATATTATTATATTAGAAATGAAAGAAGAAGAGCTTTCTTTGGAAAGTGCATTTATAAAACTTGTTGAAGATAGACCTGAATATAGTCAAAAAGAAATTAAAAAAATGCAATATGAAAAAGAAATCGAAGAACTAAGAGAAGAAGAAAATAACATAAAAGAAGAAAAAGAATTTAGAAAACAGGCTAAAAAGGAAGAAAAAGCTAGAAAGAAAGCTAAAAAAGAAGCAAAGAAAAAAGAAGGAGGGGATATTTAAAATGTGGTCAGTAATTAAAAAAGAGCTAAAAAGTTATGTATTATCTCCAATAGGATATATTTTTATAGGACTATTTTTAATAATGTTTAGTATATTTTTCTATTTAACTATATATCAATCTCAAATAGTAAATTTTGAATATTTATTTTATAATGGGGCTACAATTTTAACTTTTATAACACCAATTTTAACAATGAGAATGTTTGCAGAAGAAAGAAAAAATGGAACTGAACAATTATTATTAACTTCACCTAGAAGTATTACATCAATAGTTTTAGGAAAATTCATTGCAGCAGCAATTATAATGTTTATAACAGAATTATGTACTTTTATGTATTTTGGAATTTTAAAATATTTTGGAAATCCATCTCTAGTAGTAGCGATTAATACATTAGTAGGATTTTTCCTATTAAGCTTAGCATATATTTCTTTTGGTATGTTTGCATCTAGTTTAACAGAAAACCAAATTGTTGCTTCTGTGATTACTATAGGTGTATTTATTGGAATGTGGTTTTTACCAGGTATTAATGAAATATTTGGATTATTTTCTTTAATGGATAAATTTGAAAAATATAGCTATGGATTAATTTCAATTCAAGATATTATAACATTTGTTTCATTTACTTTAATGTTTATACTTCTTACAATAATCACATTACAAAGAAGAAAGAGTATAAAATAGGAGGGAGAAAACAAAATGAAAAATAAGGATGAAAATAAAGTTAAATTAAGAGAAAAACTTGCATTAACTTTTAAAAGAAAATGGTTAGTAAATGGAACAAAAACATTTTTAATAATAGCTATAATAATTGCAGCGTATTTTGCATTAAACTTATGGATTAGACAATTAGATTTACCAGAAATAGATGTTACAGAAAATCAAATATATACTTTGTCTGATGCTTCAAAAGAAGCAATAGCAAAGGTTGATCAAGATGTAACTATTTATTGTTATGGATTTCTAGAAGATTCAACTTTTGTAGATTTATTAAAACAATATAATAAAGTAAATGATAAGATTAAATATGAAATGTTAACAGAAGAATCAAACTATGAAATGATTCAAGAACATGATTTACAAGAGGGGTATACAGTTTTAATATTAAAATCAGGAGAAGCTGAAAAGATAGTAGATGCTTCAACAGATTTTACAACTTATGATTTTACAACAGGACAAAGTGTTGATACAACAGAACAAACAATGACAAATTCAATACTTAGTTTGACAGAAGAAAATAAACCAAAAATTTATTTTGTACAAGGGCATAATGAATATAAATTAGAAGAAACATCTGTGCTTACAACATATTTAAAAAATGAAGCATTTGAATACGATTCATTAAATATAGCAACTGCAGGTGCTATACCTGAAGATTGTGATATTTTGGCAATATTGTCACCAGATAAAGATATATTAGATACAGAAGCTCAAGCTATAAAAGATTATATTAATAAAGGCGGATCAATTTATTTTTCAATGGATGTAGTATCTGAGGCAGTTTCTTTACCAAATTTACAATCAGTATTGGATCAATATGGAGTATCTGTAAAGAATGGATATATATTAGAATATGATGAAGGTAAAGCAAATGAATCAGCACCTTATGTATTTATACCAGAAGTTTCATCAACTCATGAAATTACACGAGACATTTATTCAGATAGTAATTTATGGCTTGTATATTCAGCAAAACTAGAATTCAAAGATGAAGAAACATTAAAGAATTTAAATGTTACAAAGGAAACTTTGGTTTCTTCTTCAGATGAAGCTGCATTTATTACAGATATATCTTCAGACATGAAAACTGCTGCACAAACAGCAGAACTTGGAAAAGCTGAAATTGGTTCTATATTAACTAAAACAATAGGAGAGGGAGAAGATGCAAAAGAGTCAAAATTAATTATAATGGCTTCAGGAAGTTTCATTTCAGATGTAATGACTAATGGTGGTTATCCTTTATCTTATTTGGGAAGTAATAAGGATTTTGTTATAAATTCAATGGCTTATTTAGGAGATAAAGGAAATAATTTAACAATAAGAAAAGATATGGCAAATTCAACTTATTTGCCAACTGAAACACAAAATAGAGTAGTATTAACAATTATATTTGTAATTCCTGTATTAATTATAATACTTGGAGTAGCAATTTGGACATATAGAATAAAAAGAAAATAAAAAGTACGAAAATTATATTTAATAATATTAGAGTTTAAATATTTTACTGAGATTGGGTTTTATCCAATCTCAGTTTTTTATGTAATAGAAAGTTATTTTAATTTCTTATCGTACAAAGATGATGCTTTAAATATACATAAATTTTATTCCTTAAAACTTGAAAATGATACATCTCTATATAGAACTTCAATTTTATAATTATTATAACTTTAATCTTCTTGTAATTCTTAATTTTTTATTAATTTTAAGTAAGATTATAATAAAATAGAAGCTTAAAAGTACCTATTTTACAGTATTTTATAAAAGTTTTAAATTAATATATAAGAAAAACAGAAAAAATGAGATATAATTAGATGATTTACAAAGAAAATGATATATTATTTAAATAATTGTTTCCAAAATTAGTATTTTTTTCCTAAAAAAAGCTTTTTTAGGAAATTGCTTTTTATACAAAATGAGAGTATTATAGTCTTGTAGAAATGCACATATTTTCAAACTTACTAAAATTTGGGAGTATGTACATTATTTACTATCTTTAAACAATAGGAGATTTTTATGAAAAGAAAGAAGAAAAAACCAAGACCCCGAGCGATAGAAAGCTTTAATTTATTTAAAGCCGAAGCGTTCAAACATTATATTAAAGAAATGGAGGAGAGAACACAGGAATTTACAAAAAATAATCCTAACTTATCGGATGTAAAATTTTATTTATTCCAAACAATCAGAAATAGAGACTTATTAAGAGATATGATTTTTAATCTAACATATTTTTATGATACTAATTATACAGGAAATAAAGATTTTATTCATATACCAGATATTAGTACTATTTTAGATAATTTACTAAAACACCCTATAATGTTAGCTACTAGAAAAGATGAAAATAATACAGAAGAAATATTAGGAGTATGCACTGTAAAACTTGAAAGTAGCACAAATATTTCTAGTAATCCATTTTTCCCAACTAAAAATGAAAATGTTTTAATAATAAGCAATATATTAACTAAGATAGATGCAGTAGATAGAAATAACAATAAAATAAGAGGAATAGGAAAAGAACTATTTAAAGCCGCAATTAAAGCTGCTTACGAACTTAATAAAACCAATAAACTTAGATTAATATGTGAAGTTGATTGTAGAAATATGCAAAGCTATAATGCTGTTTCAAAAGCAGTTACAACTTTAAAATCTGAAGGTTTAAAATTAGATTTAGCAGTTGATGGATACTATGAAATAATAGATAATACAGGAGAGTTAACAGAAGCACCTACTTTTATTTTGGAAATAGGATTAAATAGTAATAGAATCATATCAGATGAAAGACATGAATTTAATTATTTAGATTGTAAAGCTACAGAATTATTTTCAGATTTAAACAGTATAATAGAAAGTAATACCAAAGAATTAAGTGAGTTTGTTAATATAAAAGACGAAAAAGTAGTTATTTATCATGAGTTAGAGGCTTTTAATGCTCTAAATGTTGAATTTAATATAGGAAATACTGCTGATGGAAACGAAAGAGTTCCTCAAATTCAAAGTCTTCAATATCAAACAGCCCAAAATGATATAAAATAAATAATTGTAGAAAAGAGAGAATAAATATGAATCAAGCGAAATTTAATATTTGTTTAGAAAGAATGGTTTTGAGATGCAATAAGAATAAAAAGATTAGTTCTACAAAATATCCAAAAGCATTTGGAAATAAAGAGAAAAATAATTTTATTAGAAGTGAAAATGAAGAATATATATTAAAATTGAAATCACCAACTTCTTCAAGTATATCTGAAGCATACTATAAACTTCAAGAAATAACCAATGTTGTATATTCAGAATTATATAGTTTGAATGAAATTGTTTGGCCATTTTCTAGTTTTAATAACATAAACTTAAATAGTAAAATTACTTTATCTATAAACAAAGAAAACTATGAAGAATTAAAGAAAGTAAATAAAGTTTTACCAGAGAAATTAGAAGATGCTTTTAAAAATTTAAAAAGTGAATTTAAAAATAAATCTTATATATTAGAAAAGTTATATGGAAAGTGTACACTAAAAGTTTCAAAAAGTAATATCGAATTATCAGAATTAAAAAATAATTATAGAACAAGAATGGGAATGACTTATGATGATATATGTTTTTTAGTTACTTTTATATTTAGTTTATTAGAAAAAAATGAATTCAAATCATTTAAAGAAGAATTTAAAATACTAGAAAATATAAGTAAAAAATATTCCTTAAAAACTAAAGAATCTTTAGAAAATGTCTTAAAAGAAATTCAAAATCAAAAGTCAAGACTTGAACAAGAAGCAGAGTTAACAGATAAAGAAAAAACAGATTTAATAGATAAATATATGAAAGAAGGATATGAAACAAGATATGCACTTTTAAAATATAAGAAATTAGAAAAAGCTGCTGTAGTTTTAATAAAAGATGCTATATATCAAGGAATTGATTATAAAGTTTTAAATGAGTCTAAAAGTATCGTAGAATTCGAATTAAACGGACATAAAGAGTTTGTAATAGAAGGAAATAAAACTGACAGAGATACTTATATTTTTCCAATTATAACAGATGACAAATTAATTTCAAAACAAATAATGGCAGATTATGGACTAAATGTTCCAAAAGCAATTCTTCTTGATTCAGAAATGGATAGGGAAGATATTGAAGAACTTGCTAGTAAATTTTTCAATAAAACAGCTGTTATAAAACCTAGAAATACTAACTATGGCACAGGAATAAGCGTATTTGATAGAAAAGCAAGTAAAGAAGAAATCTTAACAGCTATAGATTATGCTTTTAAGTTTGATAATAATGTTTTAATAGAAGAATTTGCAAAAGGAATGGAATATAGATTTCTAGTAATTGACGGAAAATGCCTAAGTGTTGCACATAGAAGAGCAGCAAGTGTAGTTGGAGATGGAAAATCTACTATAAAGGAATTGATGATTAAAAAAAGTAATGAATACTGGCATAGATTAGTTGGATCTCCTTTGAAAATGGATTTACCATTGGAAGAGCATTTAAAATCACAAGGATATAATTATGATACAGTAATACCAGAAGGAAAAAGGGTATTTTTAAGAACAAATTCAAACTGTTCATCTGGTGGAGAAGCAGTAGATGTGACAGATGAAATGCCAGTAAAATTTAAAAAGATTGCTGAAAAAGCTGCTAAAGCATTTGACGCTAAAATTTGTGGAGTAGATATTATAGTTGAAGATTTCAAAAAAGATCATTATTCTATAGTAGAAATAAATGATAATCCAGGATATTCGATTAGTGAATGGCCTTATGAAGGAAAAGAACAAAAAATTGGTTTAGGTATATTTAAACTTTTAGGGTTAGTGCAAGAATAGTAAACAATATATAAAATTTTAAATTCATTGTAAATTTTGTTTTAATTGAATATGTAAATAGATGAATCAGCCACTTTTGAAAGTGGCTGATATTTTTTTAGTTATATTCATAGAAGTATTGGCTGAATTTGCTCTTTATCTAAAGCATATTCTAGAGTTCTTATGATATATGTTGGATCAAATACTAGAGAATTCGGTTTAGTTATAGGATTATCCTGTTTAAAAGGTACAAAATAATAATTTTTCCTATTAAGTAATTTTCCAATATTTTCAGCAGAACCAGATAAAGCATTATTTGTGGATATAGCAATTACTACGGGTCTGTTGTTTCTTAAATGAGATTTTACAGCCATTGTAACAGGAGTATCGATAATATCATTTGCAAGTTTAGCAATTGTGTTTCCAGAACATGGAGCAACAATCAATATATCAAACATTTTTTTAGGACCAATAGGTTCTGCTGCTTGTATAGAATTAATTATTTTATGATTTGTTAAGTTTTCTATTTTGTTAATAAAATCATGAGCTTTTCCAAATTTAGTATCTAAATTATAGCTATTAAAGCTCATGATTGGAGTAATATCAGTATTTTCAATTTGTTTTATTTTTTCTAGTTCTATAATAGTTTTTTGAAAAGTACAAAAAGAACCTGTTAAAGCAAATCCGATTTTTTTATTATTTAATTTCACAAACACACCTCCTTTTTATTTAAATTAAATCTTGAGTTTATAATTTATATACTCTTATATATTTTATGAATTTATGTTAATTAAGTTATATACAAAATATAATTCTTTATTTTTATATATTATGAAAAAGTGCTAATGTATGAAGTAATGTATAAAGACTTGTAGTAAATTAACATATAAATTTAAGTATTATTCACTTGTTTTTTTAAAAGTATGATGATATAATTTTATAGATTGTTAAAATTAATGATTAGAGGGATATTATGTTTGTAGAACACAAATTTTATATAGGATTAAGTGATATAAATCCTTTAAAAGAATTAAATAATACTTGTTTATTAAGATATTTAGAAGATACTGCAGGAATACATTCTGAAATAGCAGGATATGGGATTACAGATATGAATAAAACAAGAAAAACTTGGATTTTATTGTCTTGGAAAGTAAAAGTTAATAAAAGACCACTTATTAATGATACTGTAAGTGTAAAAACTTGGTCAAGATTGATAGATAAATTTTATGCATATCGTGATTTCGAAGTTAGAAATCAATATAATGAAGTTATCGCTATAATTACTTCTAAATGGGTATTTGTAGATATAGATAAAGGTAAATTAATAAAAGTTTCTGAAGAAGTTGCAGAAAGTTATAAAACAGAAACTGAAAATGCTGTTTTTAAAGAAAAAGATTTAGAAAGATTGTCAGAACCTAAAGAATATTCTAACAGCATTTTATTTAAAATTACAAGAAATATGATAGATATAAATAAACACCTTCATAATATATATTATTTAGATATTGCAAAAGAAGCTTTACCAGAGGAGATTGCTTTTGGAAATGAATTAAATAACTTTGAAATTATGTATAAGAAAGAAATAAAATTGGGAGAAATAGTTAAAGCTTTATATAGTTTTGAAGATGGATATCATTATGTAACAATAAAAAGTGAAGATGAAAGTATTATACATTCAATAATGAGGTTAAAATAAATTATAAAATATATAAAAAATAATTTAATTAAGAAAATTAAATTATTTATAGACAAAAGAACTTTTGAAGGAATTAGAATATGAAATATAGATTAGATAACATAAAGAAATTTTTAAGAAAAAACCTAAGATGGATTATTTTATTTATATGTATGATAGGATTTTTAGAAACAGCTGAAGATGTTTTTGGAAATGAAATAATGAAAAGAGATATAATAGGTTATAATTTAATATCAACATATTTAATGTCAGATTTTATTACACCAATAGCAAAATTTATTACACATTTTGGAGGAGCAATAGTTTTAATCTTCTTAGCTACAATATTGTTTATAATAATAAAAAATAAAAGAATAGGAATTTGTATATATCTTAACTTATTTTTTGTTACTGTTTTAAATTTAATTTTGAAAAATATAGTACAAAGACCTAGACCAACAGAATATAGATTAATAAATGAATCAGGATATAGTTTTCCTTCTGGACATTCTATGGCAAGTGCAGCTTTTTATGGTTTTTTAATTTATTTAATATATAAAAAAATTGAAAATAAAAAATTAAAAATAATATTAATGACAATACTTAGTTTATTAATATTATTGATAGGAGTAAGTAGGATATATTTAGGGGTTCATTATACAAGTGATGTTTTTGCGGGATTTTGCGTTTCAATATCTTATCTTGCAATATACACACATATAATAGATGATTTTATAAATAAAAAAGATTAATATTTGGAGTTTGTATGAAATTAATTGGCATAATGGGAAAACCTGGTTCTGGTAAAACTACTTTTAGTGATTATTTAGGATGCAAAGATACAGTTGGAGTTATACATGTTGATGATTTAGTTGCTGATATAAAGAAAAAATATTTTAAATTTTTCTTACAACCAAAGGAAAATAATAAAACAGAAAATGTAAAGAACAACCCTAAATTAAAAGCAGGTATAAAAGAAAAATTCTATAAAAACAAATTTCTTTTTAACATATTAATGAAACTTAGAACTAAATTAATAGAAAAAAAATTATTAAAAAAGATTGAAGACTTTAAACTAGACGGAAAAGAAATAACTGTAATTGATGACTGGGCTTTACCATATCAAAATAAAATTTTTCATAAGCTTGATAAAATATATACTCTAGAAAGAGATTTTTTAGAAAGAAGAGATGGATTAAAACAAAGAGATGCTCTAACAGTAAGAGAATTAAGAGTTTGTGATATTCCATATTCTTTAGAACATATTAAATTGCCAGAGGGAGAAAATGTTGTAAAAATTTTAAATAAAGGAAGCATGAAAGAATTAAAAGAACAAGCTGATAGAGAGTATGAAAAAATTGGAATGCTATCATTTGATGAAAGATATAGTATAAAATCTCAAATTAATTTAGCAAATATTGCTAAAACAGTAAATCAAGCAAGTAAAATTGTGACACGAGAAAAAGTTGATGAAAAAGATTAAATCAGTATTTTATACTGATTTTTTTTAATATTGAAATTGCTGCTTTTGTTCTATACAAATAAACTACGAACATTTTTTTGCTTAATGATTGACTTTTAATAGAAGACATGATAAAATTTCATAGTAAGAACTAATGTTTGTATAGGAGAAAAAATTGGAAAGACAAATTTTACATGTAGATGTTAATAATGCTTTTTTATCTTGGACGGCTGTTTATATGTTAAAGAATGGTTATCCTGTTGATATTAGAACAATTCCATCAATTATTGGTGGAGATGAAGAGAAACGTTCAGGAATAGTACTTGCTAAAAGTCCTATTGCTAAAAAATTCGGAATTATAACAGGAGAACCAATTTATTTTGCAAAGCAAAAATGTAATAAATTAGAAGTATTTCAAGGTGATTTTGAAGTATTTAATAAATATTCCAATGATTTATATAAAATATTTTTAGAATATACAGATAGAATTGAAAGATTTAGTATTGATGAATGCTTTTTAGATCTAACAGGATTTTTACAAGGTAGAAAATTAATAGATATAGCAAAAGAAATAAATTCAAGAGTTGAAAGAGAATTGGGGTTTACTGTTAATGTTGGAATTTCAACAAATAAATTACTTGCAAAGATGGCTTCTGATTTTGAAAAACCTAATAAAGTGCATACATTATACGAATATGAAATCGAAGATAAAATGTGGCCACTTCCTGTATCCGAATTATTTATGATAGGAAGGAAAACTGTTCCCAAATTACACAATTTAAGAATAAAGACCATTGGAGATTTAGCGAAAACAGACAAAGAAATTCTATTAAAACGTTTTGGAAAACACGGATTATTAATGTGGAATTATGCTAATGGGATAGATGATGAAGAAGTAAACTCTAAAATAGAAGCTCCAAAAAGCATTGGAAATTCAGTTACTTTACCAAAAGATGTTAGAAATTTTGAAGACATTTACAAAATTGTTATTGCTTTATGTGAGCAAGTTTCATATAGATTAAGAAAACATAATTTAATTGCAAATACAATTAATGTACAACTTAGAACAAAAGATTTTCAAGATTATTCTCATCAAAAACCATTAAAATATTCTACATCATCAACAAAAGAAATTATTAAAACCGCTAAAGAAATTTTACAAGAGATGTATAAAAATGATTCAATTAGACTTGTAGGAGTAAGAGCAGATAATTTGAAAAATAAAGACGAAGTTCAATTATCATTATTTCAAAATGATACAAAACAAGAAAAAATTGATAACGTTCTTGATAATTTGAAAAATCAATATGGTTATGGAATAATAACTAGAGCAGGAGATTTAGAAATAAAAAACATTGTAAAAGGAAAAGATAAGAAATTTAAAAATAAATAATAAAAAATTTGTAAAATATTTTATAAGTAAAAATTTAATTTTAACATATGTTACATATTAAAAATTAGTTTTTATTTTTTAAATACTATTAATAAATTTTGTGCAAAGTTATTGTAACTAAAAAATATTAAATATATAATATTAATATAAATTATATTTAAAAGGAGTAATAAATGATAGAACCAGAAGAGAATCCAGAATTTGTAAATGATTTTTTGGCATATAGTCTAACAATATTAAATAAATCTGAAAATTCAGTTAAAGAATATAATTATGATATTGCACATTTTTTGAAATTTATTAAATTTAAATATAAATTAACAGATGTTAAAGATGAGGAATTTATAAAAACTATAAAGATAAATGATTTTGATTTAGAAACTTTAAAAATAGTTACTTTACAAGATATTCATGCATTTTTACAATATTTAAAAATGTGTTATCAAAGTAAACCAGCAACTCTTGCTAGAAAGGCTTCAACTATTCGAATATTTTTTAAATATATGTGTAATAAAACTAAAAAACTTCCAACAAATCCTGCACAAGATTTAGAAACTCCTAAAATTGGGCAAAGATTACCTAAATATCTTACATTAGAACAAAGTAAAGAATTGCTAGAAACAGCATCTAAACCTAATATATCTCATGGAAATCATGATAATTCAGAAAGAAATTTTGCTATGATAACATTACTTTTAAATTGTGGTTTGCGTTTGTCAGAACTTATTGGAATAAATATTAGTGATATAGATTTTGAGAACAATAAACTTAATGTTATAGGAAAAGGTAATAAAGAAAGAACTATTTATTTAAATAATGCTTGTATAAAAGCAATTAATGCATATTTAGCTGTTCGTCAAAATGATAGAGTAAAATTTAGTTCAAAAGATGCATTATTTTTAAGTGAACAAAATCAAAGGATTAGTAGAAGGTCTGTTCAGTATATTGTAAAGCAAGAATTAAAACTTGCTGGAATTGAAAAAGCAGATAAATATTCAGTACACAAATTAAGACATACTGCTGCAACTTTAATGTATAAATATGGTAATGTTGATATAAGGGCACTTCAAGAATTACTTGGTCATGAATCTATTTCAACAACTCAAATTTATACACATGTAGATAATGAACAAATTAGAAATGCTGTTGAAGACAACCCATTAGCTAATATGTAATTTTATAAAGAAAATGATATAATAAAAAAAGATTTTTTTGTAAATGCGATATAATAAATATAAACTAATGGTTTATAAAAGTAAACTAACTGTCGGTTGAATTTGTGAAATGGTAGTAATAAAATAGAATCAACAATTAAAGGAGGGATTTTATATGTCAAATAAAACAATTGGAGAAGTGATTAGTTCTTTAAGAAAAGAAAAAAATATGACACAAAATGATTTGGCTGAAAAAATGAATGTTACCGATAAAGCTGTTTCAAAATGGGAAAGAAATTTATCTTGTCCTGATGTTAATTCTATTCCAAAGTTAGCAGAAATTTTAGATACGACGGTAGAAGAATTGATAAATACGCAATCTAAAAAAGAAAACAAGAAAATTGATGAAATTGTTAATATAGTTTTAATTGGTATTGGATTAGCAATGGGAATTTGCATAATAGTTACTTCAGTGTTAAAACAAATTGACATAAATAACGCTATGACAATGCTTGGATTAGGAGTTAGTTGCTTATCAATTTATTTATTAAAGAATAGAGATAATAAACAATAATCATGCCACATAAATTACCATATAAAAAGTTTTAAGATAAATCTATTGGCATACACTCTAAAAAACATATATAATTAAATAAAATTATAGAGTAGAGGTGAACTAAAAAATGATAATAAATACAGGAATGAGAACAGATATACCTGCATTTTATTCTAAATGGTTATTGAATAGAATAAAAGAGGGATTTGTTTGTGTTAGAAATCCTTATTATAAACATCAAGTAACTAAGTATAGTTTATCTCCAAATGTAGTAGATTGTTTAGCTTTTTGTACTAAAAATCCACACCCCCTAATATTCTATTTGTCAGAGCTAGATAAATATAAACAATTTTGGTTTATAACAATTACACCTTATGGTAAAGATATTGAACCAAATGTTCCAAATAAAAAACAAGTAATTGATGATTTTAAAAAATTATCTAACCATTTTGGAGCAAATTCAGTTGCACTTCGTTATGATCCGATACTTATAAATGATAAATTTGATGTATCTATGCACATTAAATGTTTTGATAAGTTATTAAGTGAACTTAAAGGTTATACAAAAGATTGTACGATAAGTTTTTTAGATATGTATGAAAAAGTAAAAAGAAATGCACCAAATTTACGACCACCAACATCGAAAGAACAGATAGAGATTGCAAAAGTATTTTCAAAAGTAGGCAATGAAAATAACATTACAATACATGCTTGTTGTGAAAAAGAAGATTTAAAAGATTATGGTATAGATATAACTGGATGTATGAGTCAAGAAATAGTAGAAAAAGCAATTCAAAATAAATTACACACACCTAAAAATAATAGTAAAAGAACAGAATGTAATTGTTTAATGGGAAATGATATTGGAGCATATAATACTTGTATGCACCTTTGCAAATATTGTTATGCAAATGCAAATCAAGGATTGGTTAAGGAAAATGTAAAAAAACATAATCCTGATTCTCCATTTTTAATAGGAGAAGTAGAAGAAGGAGATAAAATTACAGAGGCTAAACAAAAAAGTTGGATTATTGGGCAAAATGAACAAATTTCTTTTATATAGTCATCTTTATTTAAGCTCTGGTAGAAATTGCAAAATATAATATTTTTAAAATTAAATTGTTGATTTAAATAGAATTGATGAAAAACTTGAAAGATCTGATGCAAAAGAAATATTAAAAGTAATTGGCGAATATTTAAAAGCTTTAGATCTATTAGATGATTATGACCATAGAACATTAAAGAAGATAAAAGGGAATATTGACGAAAGAAAAATTGAATATAATAATTGTATGAAAATAATAAATAAATTAAGATTTAATGAAGAAAGTTCTCTATTTGCAGTAGAAAGAGATAAAGGCTTAGAATCAATAATAGGTAATATATATCAAAGTTTTGGCGGACATGATATTTATAAAAGCATAGAAGAAAAAGCTGCAAATTTTCTATATCTAATAGTTAAGAATCATGTTTTTGCAGATGGAAACAAAAGAGCTGAATCAAATCCTAAAGAAAAAGATATTATTATAGATTTAGTTATGAATTTCTTAAATAATGAGTAATTAAAAGTAATAATTATAATCTAAAGGAGGAAATAAAAAATGTCTAAAATTTTCTACTTTGTAAAAATGGTAGAGTAGGGGGGATAGTACATTATTTTAAATACAAAAATTATGAAATTATATTAAATAAAATTTTGTGCAATCTTCTATTTGACTAATAATAATTTTTATTAAGAAACTAATGTATAAAATTTTAAAATTATAATTTTGTAATGCAAACATTGTAATATCAAAAAACGAACATTTGTTATTTAGTAATTTTTTATAGAATTTATATAATATTTTAATTAATTTATTGTTTAATTAAGTTCAAAATCGTTTTCAAGCAATTTTAATTGTTAAATTGTAAATTAATTACTTATTATATAAATTTTGATTTTAACGAATCTCGTTTGCAGATTTATATATTTATAATTAAATATAATTTTATATTTTATACAATAATCTTATAAATTCTATAATTATTGCAATAACTGTATTACAAGCTAAAAACATACAAAATAATGACCTTCTAAAATCGATTTTAAGCCATTTTTATTTTTAGATTGATAAATTACTTATTTAAAATTTTAGGTTAAATATTGATTTTAGAAAATTATTATTAAAAAGTAGATTTTTATGCAGAGATTACTATTATATATAGATATATGAAAAAAGCCTAAAAAGTGGCAAAAAAACGACGCACGAGAATCGATTTTAAGGCATTTTAAAAAATTAGCCATATAGTTTGTTGTCTGTGAAATAAGGCAAATATAGAGAAATAGGCATTTTGGAGATTTTTGAAAAATTTTTCATATTATAAAGGAATAATTTATATAATGAAATAAAATTTATAGATACAATTAAAATAACAGATTAAAAATAAAATAGATAACAATTATATAAGTAAAATATAAAAATGCTTTAAAATTGATTTTAGAAGCTCAAATAAATATAGATATGATAAGTAATACAAAAGATTACAATAATAAAGAATATAATATAAATAATATATAGAAATAAATATATATAATAAAATATTAATAGATATAAAGCAGTCAAAAGCCTTGAATTAGTAAGAGTAGAGGTTTATGGCTGTTTTATATATTGGTCCTACTCCTTTTTGCACAAAACTTTGATTTTGTGCAATGTTGTATATAATAAAACATCTATTTATTTTGTCTTATTCTCCTCTCTTACATATTATTTATACAGAATTTAATACTTAGTTTTATTTTTAAAATAAGTAAATTAAAAATTTTAATGTTATGTTTTAACTTTATTGCTTATATCTAATTAATGTTGTATTTAATTAAAATTTTCTAAAATTATAATATTTTGAAAATTTCTTTAATTTAAATTATAATTAAGTTTTCAATAAAATTTTTATTTTAATATATTTTTTTAAATTTTGTATCTTCATTGTATAATATTTTTTATTTGCGATTTAAATAAAAATTAAAAAAGTCCCCTACTTTCCCTATAGTTATTTATTTATTTTTTTGTTTAGAAAATTAAAAATAAAATATTTTATTTTTCTGTTTTAATATTATTAGCAAAAGCCCAAAGCCAGTAAGACTCAGGATTATAATTATAATATTATCAAAAAAATTATATATAATATTATAATAATATAAAAAAATAAAGTGCTCAAAATAACACTTTATTTTATATTTATAAAAGTTATTAACCTAAATTTTCATAATAAGAGTTATATAATTTTGAATAATAACCTCCTTTTTTTAGTAATTCTTTATGATTACCTTGTTCTATAATTTTTCCATTATTTAAAACTATAATTTTATCAACATTAACTATTGTAGATAATCTATGTGCTATAAAAATAGCTGTTTTTTGTGCTGATAAAATTTCGATAGATTTTTGAATTAAATTTTCTGTGTAAGTATCTATATTGGCTGTGGCTTCGTCTAAAATAAATATGTCAGGATTATGAGCAAATATTCTAGCAAATGCTAATAATTGCTTTTGGCCAGCCGAATATGAATCTCCTCTTTCTTTAGATATTTGATTTAAGCCATTTGGAAGCGAATATACAAATTCATCTGCTGATGATAACTTAATTGCTTTTATTATATCTTCTTCTGAAATTTTTTTATTTAATTTTATATTATCTTTTATTGTTCTTGCAAATATAAATGGATCTTGTAAAACAGTTCCAATATGTTTTCTTAAACTTCTTTTATTTATTTCTTGAATATTAAGACCATCTAAAAGGATTTCTCCTTTTTGTATATCATAAAACCTATTTAGTAAATTAGTTATAGTAGTTTTTCCGGAACCTGTTTTACCGACTAATGCAATTGTTTCTCCAGGATTTATTGTGAAGTTAATATCTTTTAAAACCCAATTTTCTTTTTCATAGGCAAACCATACATGTTTAAATTCGATTTTTCCTTTTACTTTTTCTAGTTGTATACCTGATTCAAAGTCCTCTAAATATTCAGTTTGTTCTAATATATCATATATCTTATTCATAGATACTATAGCTTCTTGAACAATTTCTATATTATCTATTGTTCTATTGATTGGCTCAAATAAAGACTTTATATAACTTACAAATATGTATATTGAACCAACTTCTACACTTATTCCAAACCAATGGTTTATAGAAGTAACAAGTATTATTGTTATTGCTATATTTTCAAACAAAGACATTAATCCTGGGAATAGACCTGTATAAATATTGATTGGCATTCTTGCTTTAAAGAATTTTTCTGTTAAATTTTCGCATTCTTCTTGTTTTTCTTTTTGAATGTTAAAAATTTTTATTAGTTTAACTCCGTAAATTGATTCTGCTAAAAAAGTATTAAGATTAGTTCTTATTATTTTAGACATATCATAAAACTTGTTTAATACAATTGTTAATATTACTGATGTTATAATAACAAAAGGTATTATTATAAAAGTTAAAAAACTTAATTTTATACTAAAATATATCATAATTAGTACAGTTGCTACGATAGAAAAAATATCTTTAAAAATAGTTGTTATAACATCTTTGAATAAAGCTGATATATCTTCAACATCATTAGTTATTCTGGCAAATAATTTTCCTGCTGGAGTTTTGTCATGAAATTGAATATTAGCATTTTGTGTATATTTATATAATTTATTTCTGATTGTAAATAAAATTTCTTCTCCCATTATATTTGTTTTAGTTCTAGTAAAAAAATCTAGTATATTACCTAATACAACTATTACAAGATATGTAATTCCAATTGTTGTTATTGTTATTAGTCCTTTGTTAAAAATATTTTGACTTAAAAAATCATCAATTACTATTTTAACTAAATATGGCTTTGAAATTTCTAATAAATCAATGATAATTGCTAAAATAGATACTAGAAAAATAGTTTTTATATGTGGCTTAGCAATTTTGCACCATCTTGAAAAAGTTTTATTTTTCATAGCCATACCCCTTTCATTTGTTATTATTTTTTTTAATTATTATCTTGATAAATTAAATAGACTAAATAAACGAATTAAACTTATTAAGATAATAGAAAATTTTCTTTAGAAGATTGTTGATTGTAAAATTTAGTATATAAACCATTATTTTGTAATAATTGAACATGAATACCTTGCTCTACAATTTTTCCAGAGTCTAATACAATTATTTTATCAGCATCTTTTACATCAGATATTCTATTTGAGATAATTATACAAGTTTTACCTTTTACTAATTCTTTTATATTATTTAATAAATTTTCTTCTGTTTTATTATCCAAAGCAGAAAAAGTATCGTCAAAAATTACAATATCACTTTTATTTAGGAAAGCACGTGAAATTACAACTCTTTGCTTTTGACCTCCAGAAAGGTCTATTCCCCTCTCTCCTATTACTGTATAAATTCCATTTTTCATATTTTTTAAATCAGAAGATAGCATAGCTTGTTCTGTACTTTCTTCAATTTCAGAATCTTTAAATCTATTTTGAAATAAACTTATGTTTTCTTTAATAGTTGTAGAAAATAGGAAATTGTCTTGTGTTATATAACAAATACTTTTTCTAAGAAACTGCAAATCTATCTTATTTATATCTATTCCGTTTATAAAAATCTTATTATCTGGAACAGGATAAAGTCTTAAAAGTAAATTCATAAGCGTAGTTTTTCCACTACCTATTGTTCCAATTATTCCAAGTGTTTCTCCTTCTTTTACATGTATCGTTATATTTTCAAGAACAGTTTCTATATTACCTGGATAATTAAAAGATAAGTTATTAATTAGTATATTTCCATGTAATCTTGATTCATTTTTTTCTGTTAACATTAATTTTTCTTTTTCTAAATTAAAAACTTGCTCCAATCTTTTATAAGAAATTTTTGCTCTTTTTATTTTAGCTATTATTCCTGGTAACCAGGAAATAGGTGTAAAAAATAAATCTATATATCCATTAAATGCAACAAAATCTCCTATGGAAATTTCTTTATTTAATACTAACTTTGAACCATATAAAATAGTTATTCCATAACAAAATCCAAAACATATATTAACTGATGTAGATAATAGAGTTGAATAAATATCTACTGCAATATTACTTCTTTTTAATAGATTATTTTTTTTAATAAATTTTTTATACTGATTTACCTCTCCAGAATATGCTTTAGTTGTTCTTATTGCATCTGTACTTTCTTGTACATACTCAGATAGATTTGTAAAATATTTTTGAGATTTAGCAAAACTTTTTTCAACATATTTTTTCAATATGATTATGATAATTGCTGTTATTACCATTGGACATAAAGTTGCTATTGTTAGTTTTGTATTAACAGTTTTCATTGTATATGTAGCAATTACTAAGATAAAAAATATTCTTGTGCCATGAGATAATAATCTATAGAATAATGTTCTAATTTCTCCAACATCTTTTACAAAATAGGACATTATTTCTCCATTTTTTATATTCTGAATACTGCTTAATTTTAATTTTAAAAAATTTTCAAAAAGCTTGTCTTTTAATATTTTTTCTAATAATCTAGTAGTTTTTCCTACTAAACTTTTCCAAGCTACTCTTATTATTAAAGAAAGTACTGAAAATAAAATTAAAAATGCTATATATTTTATAATAGTTATTTTATGAACTTCAATATCATATAACAAGTCAATAATTTTTCCTAAGATTTTAGATGGGAAAGTAAGAAAGTAAACATTTATTCCAACCAAAATAATTATAGCAAATATTGTAAATCGTTCTTTTTTGAAAAAAGTTTTTAAAAGTTTTTTCATCTTTCCCCTCCTTACTATATGATTAAGTTAATCTATTATTTATATAATTATATAAAACAAATATTTAAAATATTTTCAAATTTTTATAAAATAGTATGATGAAATATAGTTATAAATTAATAAGAACTGTTATAATTAATAATTTTTTACTTTAAATAATTATTAATTATTTGTATAAATTCTTTATTATTTTTGGTTTTCATCATTTGGCTTAATAATTTTTCTGTTAAATCACTAGTAGATAAGGTTGCTAAAGATTTTCTAATTTTATTAGCAATTTCATATTCTTCTGGTGTAAGCAAAAGCTCATCTCTTCTTGTTCCAGATTTATTTACATCTATTGCTGGAAAGATTCGTTTTTCAGAAAGGCTTCTATCTAGAAATACTTCCATATTTCCAGTTCCTTTAAATTCTTCAAAAATTACTTCATCCATTCTACTACCAGTTTCTACTAAAGCTGTTCCCAATACTGTTAAACTACCAGCATCTTCTGTGTTTCTTGCAGCTCCGAAAAAACGTTTTGGTTTATGAAGAGCTGCAGGATCAAAACCACCAGATAAAGTTCTACCAGATGATGGAATAACAAGGTTATAAGCTCTTGCCAAACGTGTTATGCTATCTAACAAAACAACAACATCTTTATTTTGTTCTGTTAATCTTTTAGCTCTTTCAATTACCATTTCAGCAACTTTTACATGATGTTCTGGCTGTTCATCAAAAGTTGAATAAATTACATCACCTTTTATAGAACGTTTCATTTCTGTTACTTCTTCTGGTCTTTCATCTATTAACAATACAATTAAATATACTTCTGGATTATTTGTAGCTATACTATTTGCTATTTTTTTTAAAATTGTTGTTTTTCCTGCTTTTGGTGGAGCAACAATCATTCCTCTTTGTCCTTTTCCGATTGGAGACATTAAATCCATTAATCTCATAGTATAATCATTTGAAGTTGTTTCTAATTTTAACCTTTCATGAGGATATATAGGAATTAAGTCGTCAAAACTTATTCTTTTCATAGCTTTTTCCGGATGTTCTCCGTTTACTTCACCTACATATATAAGTGCAGGAAATTTTTCACCATCTTTTGGAATTCTTTTAATTCCTTTTATCATATCTCCAGTATCTAATTTAAATCTTCTTATTTGAACTGGTGAAACGTAAACATCTTTATTAGTAGATAAATAATTATCCCCTCTTAAAAATCCATATCCATCAGGTAATAATTCTAAGATTCCTTCAACATATTCATCATCTTCTCCAGTAATTTTATATTCAATTTCATTTTGAGAAGATTGAGCATTTTCAATATTTTCTTCTATTTTATCTTTAGTTTTATTATTATAATTTTCTAATATTTTTTCAATTAATTCTGATTTTTTTAGTTTAGAAATATTAGAAATACCTTTATCTTTTGCTAAATTTTTTAAATCTACAAGTGATAGACTCTCTAATTCCATATAATAGCCCCCTTTAATTTTTATTAATTTTCTGTGGAATTTTATTAGAAAAAATAAGAAAAGTAATTTAATAATACTATTAAATTACTCTATAAAAACAAACATATAAAGATTATTTATTACTATCAACATAGACAGTTTCATTAGGTAAGTACATGTCTAATTTTTCTCTTGCTACTTTTTCAATATATTCTGGAGAATTAACATTTTCTTGAGTAGCTAAAAGTTCCTCTTGCTTATCCTTTAAATCTTCGATTTGACTAGAGTAATATGAAATATCCTGATTATAAACATTTAATTTTGATTGTTGATTTATAAAAGTAAAAATTGCATAAATGACAACAAATATTAATATTAAATTGATTATTTTATTAACTTTAAAAATATTCATCATAAGTATCTCCATTAATTATCTTATCTTACTTTATTATTCTACAAAAAAATTAAAAATCCTTTTTAATAATGCTTTTTGTTATTTGTAAAAACTTAATTATACACAAAAAAGGAATTTTAAATATTTTTTTACATATTTTTACAAATTCATAAAAAATTATAACATATAAATTACTTATTGTCAAAGAATAAATTAATCCTCCAAGAAAAATTCCTAAAAAAAGATAAAATCTTACTTCTCCTCCATTTATTTTAATAATACCCCCGATTATTAAGATACTACTTATTAATAAAAAAATAATATCTTCTATTAAAGTAATGAAATCTGTAGTTTTAAAAGATTTTCTTATTACTCTAAAAATATCAAAAATAAATCCTATGATAATTCCTATAATAAAAAAGAATATAAAAATTTGTTCTTGAGAAAATTGATACATTTTAAAACCCCTTATTTAAAAATTTTACTTAAAATGTTTTTATTCTTTTTACTATTTATTTCTGAATTAGAATATGTTAAACTATCTATTTTTCCATCAACTGTAAAATCAGATGTATCGATGCTTAATTTATTTATTTTTAAATTTTCACCTTTTATGGTTAATAATCCTAGGTCAGTTTCTATTATTATGATTTGATCGTCAAAACTAAAAACGTCAACAATTCCTGTTATATTAAGTCTTTCTCTATTTTCAAGCACAATATTTTGAAAGTTAGTCATGTTCTTTTTTAATTCTTCCATGTTGCTTCCCTCCTATTTTAAAAAACTTCTATATTATATTTATTCTGTAAGCTTAAATTTAGAACATTAACTATTTTGGCTTTGTAAAATAATTGATCTCTTATATTTTTATATTTAAAATAGTTTAATTATATAGTATGAAATTTATAAATATATAATAGAAAATTTAAAAGGATTATTTTATTATATAAAAAAACAGATAAAGAAATATTTCTTTATCTGCTATATATAAATTTTTATTTTCCAAAAAATTTTTGATGAATTTTTTTTACTGCTAAATCTGATTGATTAGAATCCACTAATACTGAAATTTTTATTTCTGATGTAGTTACCATGTGCATATTAATATTATTCTCATAAAGTGCTTCAAACATGTCTGCAGCAACTCCAGGTTTATTAGCAATACCTACACCAATTATAGATACTTTTGCTAAATTTTCACTATGAAGTATTTCTTTTGCACCTAATTTTTCTTTGTTTTCTTCTAAAACTTTTAAAGTTTTTTCTAAGTCATTCATTTTTACTGTAAAAGCAATATCTTTAGTAATATATTCTCCAAAGGATTGCACAATAATATCTACATTTATTAGATTTTCTGATAATAATTTAAATAATTTATAAGTTTTTCCTATTTTATTTTCTAAACCTACAATAGTTATTCTAGATATATAATTGTCTTTTGTAACACCATTTATTACTAAATCTTCTAAATTTTTATTATTAACTAATGTCCCAATACTATTTTTTTCAAAAGTTGATTTTACATATATAGGAACATTATATTTTTTTCCTATTTCCACACATCTATTATGCAAGACTTTTGCTCCCATACTAGACATTTCAAGCATTTCGTCATAAGATATTGTTTTTAATTTAATTACATTCTCTACTATTCTAGGATCAGAAGTATAAACACCATCTACATCAGTAAAAATATCGCATCTTTCTGCTCCTAAACTCGCTGCTAAAGCTACTGCTGTTGTATCTGAACCACCTCTGCCAAAAGTTGTTATGTTTCCATTTTCATCAATACCTTGAAATCCAGCTACAATAACAATATTTCCTGAATCTAAATATTCATTAATTGTATCATTATGGATATACCTAATTCTGCTATTAGAAAATTCACTATTTGTAATTATAGGTATTTGCCATCCTGCAAGCGATACAGCCTTATAATTTTTTTCAATTAGTAACATAGCAAGTTTTGCTATAGTTATTTGTTCACCAGTTGATACTAGTACATCATGTTCCCTTTTATCAGGATTTTTAGTTATTTCAGCTTCCTCTGCTATTAATTTATCTGTTGTTTTTCCTTGTGCTGAAACTACTACTACAAGTTTGTTTCCCCTTTCTACTTCTTTAATAATATGTTCTGAAACTAATTCTAATTTTTCAAGATTAGCCACAGAACTACCTCCAAATTTTTGTACAATAATTCCCATTTGTTGTACCTCTTTTTGTAATAGTAATAGTAAATTTTAAGTCTAAAAATTACTATGTAAATTCATAAATAATGTTATAAAAAACTTCTTATTAATAGTATATTGAAAAAATATAAAAAAGTGTTTTATTATAAATATTTTATGAATATCAAATATTATAACATATATTTTAATATATTACCATTTTTTATAAAAAAAAATATCTCTTTTAAAGAGATATTTTTCAATATTATTTTTTTGCATATTTTCCGCAATCACATTCATCATTGTATCTTTTATATCTTCCAGTTTTATCACAATCTGCTTTTGTAGTAGAGTGATTACCTTTCCAGTAATAACAATATTGACACTCTTGAGTTGCCATATTACTTCACCTCCGATTAGATTGTTCTTAATTAGGTTTAAGTGGATGTTAATTCATTTAAACTAAATTTAGAATTATTTCTAATATTTATTTTAACAGAAAAAATATGAAACGTCAACTTTCTATAAAATTTCTCCTTTTAAAACAATTTCTGCATTATCGTTAGATAATTTCTTAAAATCTTCTTCTGAAATAATTTTTTTTATTTTTCCTATTGCTTTTGGGATTTTTGGATATATACTATTTTCCCTGTGAACATCTGAGCCCAATAAAGATATTAAGTTTTCTTTAAACATTCTTTTTACAGTTCTTTTTGTAGGTCCGCCATATATTCCCAAAATACTGCCATAGTTACTTTGAAAAATAACACCCAATTCTTTAAGATCATAAAGCAAATTAAAATTTTTATGAATTATACTATATCTTTCAGGATGAGCTAGAATTAATTTATAATCATTATCTCTTAATTTGTTTAAAAAATCTTTTAGATTAGGAAATGAATTTCTTAAAGGTAGTTCTATAAGTATATAATTAGTTCCATTTATAGTAGATGCTTTATATTCTTTTAGCAAATCTACTATATTATAAGTTAAAAATATTTCACTACCTAAAATAATATCTAAAGATTCTTTTTCTTGTTTTAAATCATCTATCAATTTTTTTCTTTTATATTCAGGAACTTCAAAACAATCTACAGCATAATGAGAAGTTGAAACTATTTTAGTAAATCCAGCTTGTTTTGCCTCTATTAATAATCTTGTACTTTCATCATAATCTCTAGAGCCATCATCAATATCTGGTAGTATATGTGAATGAAAATCAACCATTTTTATCCTGCTTTCTTTTTATTTTCTACGTTTTGGCTTAAAATTTGTTAGTCTTTCACCATAGTAATATGAATTTTCATAACTTTTTGCTGACATTTGAACTTTGTTCAAAACAATTCCAGCTACTTTTCCACCAACTTTTTCAATAGTATCTCTAGCTTTAATTAAATCTTCTTTTTTAGTAATGTTTTGAGCAGAAACAATTATATTAAAATCTACTAATCTTGATATAATAAGAGCATCTGCGACTATTAAACAAGGTGGCGCATCAAAAATTATTACATCAAATTTATCTATTAATTTATCTTTTATTTTTTCCATTTTAGATGATACTAATAATTCAGATGGATTTGGTGGAACACTTCCAGCTGCAATTAAATATAAGTTATCTATATAAGTTGCTTGTATATAATTTTCAATATTGTCTTTGTTGCCTTTAAAGTCTTGGTCAACAACACCTGACAAATAATTTGACAATCCTGGTCTTGGACGTAAATTAAATAATGTATACTGACGTCCTTTTCTCATGTCTGTATCTATTATTAAAACTTTTTTATCAATTTGAGCAAAGGCTGCTGCTAAATTAGCTGATACGAAACTTTTACCTTCACCAGGAACTGTACTAGTTATGACCATAACTTTTTTTTCAGAGTCCGCATTCATAAATTGAATATTTGTTCTTAAGTTTCTAAACATCTCTGCTTCAGGAGATTTAGGAGTTTCATAAACCACGATTTCGCTTTTCATTATCTCTTTCCTCCTTTTCTTTTTACATTTCTTCTAGATTGAGTTCTTCTTGAATCATCTATATCATCTTTTTTGTTAATTTCACGTTCTATATTTTTAAAATCTAATTCTGATAATTTAGCATTTTTGGTATATTTTGATTTTTTCTTATAATTATCATCAGTTAATGCAATAGAAGCTAGAACTGGTAAATTTAAAGCTTTTTCTATATCTATATCTGATTTTACAGTTGTATCTAACATATTAATTAATAATATATAACCAAATACTAAAATTGCTCCTACAAAAGCAAAAATTAAAACATTTTTAGATAAATGAATATTAGATGGTTCTTGTGGTATTTGAGCTTCATCTAATATATGTACATTTCTTATATTATATAATCCTTCAACCTTATCAGCAAAAACTTTTGCAAATTCTGTTGCAATATCATAAGCAAGTTTTGGATCTTTATTTGTAACTGTAACTCTAATAAGCTCTGTATCTGAAATAGAATTTACAGCTATATTTTCTTGTATTTCTGATGTAGGAATATCAAGATGTAAATTCTGTTTTACTGTGTCTGCAACAATTCTACTTTTTGCAATTTCTCTATAATTTTCAACTAGTTTTGAGTTTATTGTTATATCTGTAGTTGAAATAGATGTTGCTGAATCTGTGGTAGCTTCTGTTCCTAATTGGACTAAAACTAAACTTATTGAAGCCTCATATTCTGGTACAATAAATTTTAAAGTATAAATTGCTCCCATTATAGCAAAAATAATTATTACTAAAATTATTAGTAATTTTTTTTCTAAAAACATTGATATTAGTTCTTTTAAATCTAGTTCTTCCATGACCCCTCCAATTAAAATAATAGTTAATTAAAAAAAATCAACTACTAATAATCAATTAATAGTTGTTTTTCCTAATTATTATACATCTATTACTGATTTTCATTTGTTCAACCAAATTATATATTATATACTTTTTTTTTGCAATATATTTTTTATTTTTTATTTTTACTATTATAATTTACTTTTTATTCAAAATTAATTTATATTTTTATAAATTAGTAATATATATCATATAAAGTTTATATTTTAGAGTTGTTAATTTTTACGTTGTAAATTATAAATTTTTTTTCAAATATTCATACATAAATTGATTTAAATCTCCATCCATAACAGCTTCTACGTTTCCTACTTCATAATTTGTTCTGTGATCTTTTACTAAAGTATATGGACAAAATACATAAGAACGTATTTGGCTTCCCCAAGCTATATCTTTTTGTTCTCCTTTTAATCCATCTATTGTTTCCTTGTTTTGTTTTTCTTTTAAATCTAATAATTTAGATTTTAGCATTTTCATTGCTGTTTCTTTATTCATTGTTTGAGAACGTTCAGACTGACAAGATACAACAATATTTGTTGGAATATGAGTTATTCTTACAGCAGAATCGGTTTTATTTATATGTTGTCCACCTGCTCCAGAAGCTCTATAAGTATCTATTCTTAAATCTTCAGGATTAATCTCAACTTCTATGTCGTCTGTTATTTCTGGCAAAACTTCAACAGAAGCAAAAGAAGTATGTCTTCTTCCTCCACTATCAAATGGAGATATCCTAACTAGTCTATGAACTCCCATCTCACCTTTTAGGTAGCCATAAGCATTATCACCAGATATTAAAGCAGTAACACTTTTTATTCCTGCTTCATCCCCTTCTAAGTAATCTAATTCTTTAAGAATAAATCCATTTGCTGATGCCCATTTTCCATACATTCGATATAACATTTGTACCCAATCTTGAGATTCTGTTCCTCCAGCTCCAGGATGCAAAGTAATAATAGCATTGTTTGAATCATATTTTCCAGAGAATAGAGTTTGAATTTCTAACTCCTCTAATTTTTTTTCTACTTTTTTTGAATTTGAAATTAATTCTTTTAATAATTCATTATCCATTTCTGTTTCTAATAATTTATTCATTTCAATTAAATTATTTATTTCTGATAATATATCTTCATATAAATTTATTTTTTTTTGAAGAGTTTTTATTCTAGAAAATATTTTACTAGAATTTTCGGCATCTTCCCAAAAATTTGGTACTAAAGATTTTGCTTCTAATTCTTTTAACTCTTTTTTTAGTAGGTCAATTTTCATTGATTCTTTTATACTATCTAGTTTTATTTTTAATTCATTTAATAATCTAAGATTTTCTTCTAATTCTAGCACTATCTTTCTCCTAAAATTTATTTTCTATAATATTACCTGTAATATTATAATTATTAATTTTTAAAAAGTCAAACTTTTATAATTAACTTAAAAATAATTACTAATTTATTCCAAATGTATAATATAAATTTTATTCTTTCAAAAAATAGATCAGTTATAAAACTGATCTATAAAAAATTTATATTAAAAGGAATTTATTAATTCATCTTTCAACTGATTTTTTGTTTTTTTTTAAATACTTTAACGCACAGATGCTAAGCGTTCTTTCCACAACAATTCTTATATTTCTTTCCCGAACCACAAGGACAAGGATCATTTCTTCCAATTTTTGGACCACTATTTACTATTGGTTGAGGTTTTTCTGTATGATTATTTTTTGGAGCATTCTCTCCTTCAATATTCATAGCTGAAATAGCAGAATTATCTAAACTTGCATTTGTTATATTTGAACTTGATTCTCTTTTCATGTTTCCTTTATTTGCTTTTACAACATGAAGCATTATTTTTGCTACTTCTAATTTGATTTGAGAAATCATTTCATCAAACATTTCTCCACCTTCAAATCTGTATTGAACAACTGGATCTTTTTGTCCATAAGCCCTTAACCCTATACCATTTTTTAATTCATCCATATTGTCGATATGTTCCATCCATTTGTTGTCAACAACTTTTAGTAAAACAACTCTTTCAAGTTCTCTAATGTCATCACCAATTTCTTTTTCTTTTGATTCATAATTTTCATGTGTTTTTTCTTTTAATTCTTTTAATAATTTATCAGCATTTATAGAATCAGTTTTTAAAGCCTCTACTTCTCCAATATTTAAATCTACTTTAATTTCATTTAATAAAGCTTCTTTATTTACTTTTTTATTTTCAATTTCACTTCTATAAGTATCTACAATCATTTCACATGATGAATCAATCATATCAATAATATTATCTCTAACATTATCACCATCTAATACTTTTCTTCTTTGAGAATAAATTATATCTCTTTGAATATTCATTACATCATCATAGCTTAAGATATGTTTTCTAATTGAGAAGTTTCTGCCCTCAACTTTGCTTTGTGCACTTTCAATAGTCTTTGAAATTAATTTTACTTCTATTGGTAAATCTTCTGGGATATTTCCTTTTTCAAAAATTCTTGTAATCATATCTCCACCGAAGATTTTAAGAAGATTATCATCTAATGCTAAGTAAAATCTAGTTTCACCTGGATCTCCTTGACGACCACTACGTCCACGAAGCTGATTATCAATTCTTCTTGATTCATGTCTTTCTGTACCAATGATTTTCAAACCACCAGCTGCAATTACTTTTTCTTTTTCTTCTTTTATTTGGTCATTAAATTTTTCTTCTAATTCTTTAAATTTCTTTCTAGCTTCAAGAATTTCTACATCATCAGTTTCATTAAATGCTGTTGCTTGTTCTATCAATTCTTCATCATATTTTAATTTTCTCATTTCTTGTTTTGCTAAATATTCGCTGTTACCACCAAGCATAATATCTGTACCACGTCCTGCCATGTTTGTAGCAATTGTAACTGCTCCATATTTACCGGCTTGTGCTATAATTTCAGCTTCTTTTTCATGATTTTTAGCATTTAATACTTCATGCGCAATTCCTTCCTTATTAAGCAATCTACTTATTTTTTCAGAATTTTCAATAGATACTGTACCAACTAAAACAGGTTGACCTTTTTCATGGCTTTTTTTAATATCTTCTATAACTGCTTTAAATTTAGCTGTTTCATTTTTATAGATTATATCTGTTTGATCTATTCTTATTAAAGGTTTATTAGTAGGAATTTCAATAACATCCAGATTGTAAATTTCTCTAAATTCATTTTCTTCAGTCATTGCTGTACCTGTCATACCAGCCAATTTTTCATACATTCTAAAGTAATTTTGAAAAGTTATTGTTGCTAATGTTTTTGATTCATCTGCAATTTTAACTCCTTCTTTTGCTTCAATAGCTTGATGAAGTCCATCATTATATCTTCTTCCATACATGATACGTCCTGTAAATTCATCAACTATCAGAACTTCACCATCTTTTACTATATAGTCAATATCTTTTTTCATAACACCATTTGCCCTTAAGGCTTGGTTAATATTATGAACTAAATCAGTATTGGAAAGGTCATTTAAGTTTTCTACTCCGAATTCTCTTTCAGCTTTTTCAATACCTTTAGATGTAAGTGTTGCAGATTTTGCTTTTAAATCCACAATATAATCATATTTTTCATTATCTTCCACTTGTTCAACATCTTTAACATCTTCTTCTACTATTATTTTAGCTCTTAATTTTTTTACAAATCTATCTGTTTGTTTATATAAATCAGAAGATTTATTTGCTCTACCAGAAATAATAAGTGGCGTACGAGCTTCGTCTATTAAAATACTATCTATTTCGTCCACTATAGCATAATTTAACTCTCTTTGTACCATATCTTCTTTATGTATTACCATATTATCTCTTAAGTAATCAAATCCAAATTCATTATTAGTTCCATAAGTAATGTCTGAATTATAGGCTTTTTGTTTTTCTGCATGTGGCATTCTGCTGTAAATTAATCCAACAGATAAACCTAAAAATCTATATACTTTTCCCATCCATTCACTATCTCTTTTTGCTAAATATTCATTTACTGTGATTACATGAACTCCTTTTCCTGTAAGTGCATTTAGGTATACAGGTAAAGTTGCAACTAAAGTTTTTCCTTCACCTGTTTTCATTTCTGCAATTCTACCTTGATGCAAAATAATACCACCAATTATTTGAACATCAAAATGTCTCATGCCTAAAACTCTTTTAGAAGCTTCTCTTACAACTGCAAAAGCTTCTGGTAATATATCATCTAAGGTTTTACCTTTAGCTAATTCCTCTTTAAAATATGATGTTTTACTTGTTAATTCTTTATCCGTTAATTTTTCAATTTCAGGTTCCAAATTATTAATTTTTTCAACTATAGGCATTACTCTTTTTACTTCTCTTTCACTATAGCTTTTAAAAATATTACTAAAAAGTCCCATTTTTAGTTGCCTCCTCAATTTGTTTGAAAATAAATTTACCTAGATACTATATCACTATTTAACTCTTTTTGCAAGAAATATTATTTATATATTATTTATTTTATTATCTTAATTCAAAATATAATTTAATAATTTTTAAACAAAATTAAGATTATATAAATCTAAATCATATTTCTTTTTTTACTTCATAAAATTTATTAAAAATGTAAAAGGAGATAGAAAATGATAATTTGTAATTTTAAGTTAAATAAGAAAGCAATTTTTAAAACCGTTTTAGTTATAATGACAATAATTTGTTTAAGTATTGGTGTAGCTAGTATTTATAAAATTTTATCTAATATGAAAAAACAAAATAATAATTTAGTAGAAGATTCTATTCCCTCTTCTGAAGTGGCAAAATTAACTGCTGAAAATTATACAAATATATTAAAGCAAGTACATGAGGATATTGATACATATATAGGTCAAAAAATTTCTTTCTCAGGTTATGTTTACAGAGTAAGCAATTTTACATCTGATCAATTTGTACTTGCAAGGGATATGGATATTGGAAATAAGCAAACTTTAATTGTAGGTTTCTTATGTTCTTTAGATAGTATTAAAGATTTTAAGGATTATACTTGGGTTACTATAACTGGAGAAATTACTAAAGGTACATATAATAATGCAGATATTCCAATAATAAAAGTAACACAAATAGAAAAAGCATCTAAACCTGAAAATCCTAATGTTACTTTACCAGATGACGAATATGTTCCAACAGCAGTTATATATTAATTATCAAAAATTGAATTAACGATTCCTCTATCTAAAATTTCTGAAAAAATATTTTTTAAAATAATAAGTATAATAGGACCAATAAATAATCCAATAACTCCTATTATTTTAAATCCTGTATACATAGAAATTAATGTAAATATAGGATGAATACCAATATTTTTACTTACAAGTTTAGGTTCTAAAAATTGTTTTATGGCACATGTTAAAATATATAAACCTATAACAGATATTGCTAAATAAGCTTGATTATTTATAAAAAGTAAAAATGCCCATGGAATCATAATGCTACCTGCACCAAGTATTGGCAAAGCATCAACAAACCCTATTAATAGGGCAACTAAAATTGGATATTCTATATTCATTCCCATTAAATAAAAAACATTTAAACCTATTAAAACTACAATAAATGTAATAATACTTAGCATAATTTCTGCTTTTAAATATCCGCCTAAAGAAGAGGTAATATCTCTTGCATGTTTTATTATTTTTCCCATCATTTTTTTAGATAGATGGTGTTCCATTCTATCTAAAATATAAAATTTATCAGAAGTAATAAAATATGTTGCTAAAATTGTAATTACAATATTAATGATTAAATTAGGAATTGATGTAATATAGTTTAAAAACTTTGTTAAAATATTTTTCAAATAAGTAATAAGCATATTTAAATAATCAGTAGTTGTATTTTGAAAGATATTAATAACATCTTTGGGAAACTTTATTTCCTTAAAATCTATTTTGGAAATAATATTATTTATGAATTCTAAAGTTTTTTCTAAATACATATTAAGACCACTTAATAAATTAGTGGTCTCTTTTACTAAATTAATGCCTCCCCATATAATTAATCCAATTATAATAGAAAAAATTGTAATAAGAACAATAACGCTACTAGTTTTTCTACTAAAACTTGTCCTCTTATTTATTGCTTTTATAATTGGATCTATTATTACAGAAATTAAATATGCCAATAAAAAAGGAATATAAAATATTGCTAATTTAAATAAAATAAATAAACCTAATATTAAGGTAATGCCAATAAAGCAATTTTTAATTATACAAAAATAAGATTTAATTCCATTTTTTTCATTATCCATTATTTTTACTACCTTTCATATATAAATTATATTCAAAATTATTTTTTATATTCCATAAAAACAATTCTGTGTAATGTCTATATCTTTCTAACTTTTTCTTCTCATAAAATTTTTCTCATATACTTTGGTGCAAATAATATATAATATTGAAATTTCAGCATTTTTTTATTGCTAAAAGAGATTATTCACATAAAAAAAAGATAAGCGAATAATTTTCGTTTATCTTTTTCATTTTTTGATAATTAATTATACATCTGAGAATTGCAATAAAATGGTGTTTGCATGAAATTAGGTCTATTATTAGGATTAGTTTGATTCCTTGATAATAATTCTTTTAGAATAATAATTTTAATAATATCTCTAAGTAAAGAATCCTGTCTATTATTCCCTCTTGAAGTTGTAACTGTTTGTGTTGTCTGTCTTGTATCTGTAGTTCTACTTACCGAATTTACATTAGCAGAAGTGATACTTGTAGAATTATTAGAATTATTATTTGAAGACATTTCTTGTTTATTTATATTAGAATCTTCTTCATATTCTATCTGCCCATCGACTATATTATAAACTGTATCAACCATATTATTTAGAGCATCTTCATTTATATATTGATAATTGCTATTTGCAATAACTCGTAAAGCTACTGGTAATATAATTCTATATGTACTAGGATATAAATTATTTAAATTTTGTGGATAATTCATGTTATATCCCATATTAGAATTTGCCCCCATATACATACTATTTATATTACTATTCATCATATTAGGATTTTGTATACTAGGATTTATATTGTTCATTGGTTGACTATAATTACTCCAAAATTGTGGATTTTGGTTGTAGAAATACAAATCTTGCATATAACTATCATTATTTGAATAAAACATTTTAATACCTCCTTTATAGAAGTATATGAAAAATTTTTTCTAAATATGAATATAATTTATATGATTTGTAACTTACTAACGATTTATCCTTAATATTATTAATTTTTATAAATTACTTTACAATTTTATTTACATAAGTTTTAAATAAATCTCCTCTTTCTGCAAAATTTTTAAACATATCAAAACTTGCACTTGCTGGAGAAAATAAGACTATATCTCCTTTTACTGCAATATCATTTGCTTGATTAACAGTTTGTAAAAGAGATTCGCATTTATAAATTGGTAATTCTTTCTTTTCTTTTTTTAATTCTATATTTACTGCTTTTTCTATTTTGCTAGAGGTTTGACCAAGTAAAATTAAAGCTTTACAATTATCTATAATTGGTTTTGCTAAAACACTATAATCTAAGTTTTTATCATATCCGCCAGCAATCAAAATTATATTTTTTAAAGAAAAAGCATTTAATCCTGCAATTGTTCTTGTTGGACTAGAGCTTACTGAATCATTATACCATTTTATTCTATTTTTAGTTTCTTTTACTAATTCAAGTCTATGTTCAACACCTTTAAATTCAGTTAAGACCATATCTATTGATTCCTTTTTTACCAATTCCTTTGTTGCTATAATAGCACAACATGCATTTTCAAAATTATGAATTCCACGCAATTTCATATTTCTAGTATCAAAAACATGTTTCCTTAACCCATTTTCACATACTTTTATCTTTCCATCATCAACAATATATCCATTAGAAATTTTATTCTTACTACTAAAAAATACTACTCTTCCTTTAGCTTCTTTTTCAAAATTTCTAGTAATTTCATTATCATAATTTAATATTAACAGACCATCCTTATCCTGATATTTAAAAATATTCTTTTTAGCTTCTACGTATTCTTCCATATCAGAATGAATATTTAAATGATTTGGAGTAATATTTGTTACAACAGATATTTTAGGACTTATTTTCATGTTCATTAATTGAAAACTACTTAATTCAAGTACGATTATATCTTCTGGTTGCATATCTTTTATTTTATCAAATAGGGGAATACCAATATTTCCACCTAAATAACAGTTATATCCATCTTCTTTTAAAATTTCATAAATTAATGTAGTAGTTGTTGTTTTTCCATCACTTCCAGTAACGCCTATTACTAAACCAGGTGTAAGCTCTATAACCATTTCTATTTCGGTTGTAATTATTGCACCTCTTTTAGCTTCTTTTTCTAACTCTGGTACAGTAGGTAAACAACTTGGAGAACGAAATATTAAATCAAAACCAGTTAATTTTTTCAAATATTCTTTTCCAAAAGAAAAACTCATACCATAATTGATTATTTTATCCAATATTTTATTATCAATATCATCTATTTCTTTTGAATCAAAAACTGTTACTATTGAACCTATATTATGAAGATAATCTATTAATGGAATATTGCTAACTCCTAACCCTATTACTGCTACATTTCTTCCTTTTAAATAATTATTAAATTCGATTAATTTTTCATTTATGTAACTCATTTTACCTCCTTAAAGTCAAATTGAAATTTATCTAAGACCGAAATTTAATTTTAAGATTATTCTTTTATTATTATCTACTATGTTTAAATATTTATTATAATTATTTATAGTTCTTATCAATTAATTTAATAAAAACATAAAAATTTGATGTTAAATCTAATTAAAAAATATATAAATTTTCTTTCTTAAATATGTTTGAATTATATCAAATAATTTTAAATACTTCAATATTAGTAAATTTTTAAAGAACGAAAAAATATTAGAATTTATGCAAAATATAATTTTTATTTTTTTGTATATTTTTAGTCTTTTTACAAATACTATTTTTGAATCAAAAGGAGGTGCTTTCTTAGATGTCAAAGAAAAATAAATCAAAAGGTTCTAACAACAATGGTGACAATACAACATCAAATAATTAGTTTTAGATAGTATCTTTTTAAGCTATAAAATATTTTAGTAGGTCTTATTTTTGTATAAAATTAATTTTTAATACTTAAATACTTTTTAAAATTTTTATATACTTAATGTATATAATTATAGTTTAGCTAGGTATTGTTTAAGAAAAAGAAAACAGCAAATTAATTTGCTGTTTTCTTTTATTGTTTATAAATATTACTTATCACTTTTAATTATTTTTTATTATACTCAAATTATTTTTAGTTGTTTTCTAAATATTTTTTTAAAAATTTTCCAGTATAAGATCTTTCATTTTTGCAGATTTGTTCTGGAGTTCCAATTGCAATTACTTCTCCGCCTCTATCTCCACCTTCTGGACCTAAATCTATAATATGATCTGCTGTTTTTATTAAATCCAAATTATGTTCTATAACTAATATAGTATTTCCTGCATCAACTAGACGTTGAAGAATATCTACTAATCTATGAACATCAGCTATATGAAGGCCTGTTGTTGGTTCATCAAGTATATATAAAGTCTTTCCTGTTGCTCTTTTTGAAAGCTCTGTTGCAAGTTTTATTCTTTGTGCTTCTCCTCCAGATAAAGTTGTTGAAGGTTGACCAAGTTTTATATAACCAAGTCCTACATCAAGTAATGTTTGGATCTTCTGTTTAATTCTAGGTATATTACTAAAAAATTCCACAGCTTCTTCAACTGTCATATCTAAAATATCAGCAATACTTTTTCCTTTATATTTTACTTCTAATGTTTCTCTGTTATATCTTTTTCCTTTACATATTTCACAAGGAACATATATGTCTGGTAAAAAATTCATTTCTATCTTTAAAACACCATCACCTTGACATGCTTCACATCTACCACCTTCAACATTAAAACTAAATCTACCTTTCTGATATCCTCTCATTTTAGCTTCATTTGTTCCTGCAAAAATATCACGAATAATATCAAATACACCTGTATATGTAGCTGGATTTGAACGTGGAGTTCTACCTATTGGAGATTGGTCTATATTAATTATTTTATCGATATTTTCTATACCTTTTATTTTTTCGCATTTTCCAGGTTTTTCAGTTGCTTTATTAATTTCTTTTGCCAAATGTTTATATAATACTTCATTAACAAGAGTAGATTTTCCTGAACCTGAAACTCCAGTAACGCAGTTGAATACTCCTAGTGGAATTTTTACTGTTACATCTTTTAAATTATTTTCACTAGCTTTAATGATTTCAATAGATTTTCCATTAGATTTTCTTCTCTTTTTAGGTACAGCAATTTTTTCTTTTCCACTTAAATATCTACCAGTTACTGATTCATCTACTAATTTAATTTCATCTGCAGTACCTTGTGCTATAATGTTACCACCATGAACACCTGCACCAGGTCCTATGTCTATTATTTGATCTGCAGCATACATTGTATCTTCATCATGTTCTACAACAATTAAAGTATTTCCTAAATCTCTTAATTTTTTTAATGTAGCTAAAAGTTTATCATTATCTCTTTGATGAAGGCCAATACTTGGTTCATCTAATATATATAAAACTCCTGATAATCCTGAACCAATTTGAGTTGCAAGTCTGATACGCTGTGCTTCTCCACCTGATAAAGTTCCTGCACTTCTAGATAACGTAAGATATTCAAGCCCAACATCCATTAAAAATTGTAATCTAGAATTTATTTCTTTTAAAATAACATTAGCTATCATTTTATTTTGTTTAGTCAACTCTAAATTGTTTAAATATTCTTTCATTTTATTAATTGGTAATTCCGTAATTTCATTTATATTTTTATCTCCAACTTTTACTGAAAGAACTTCTTTTTTCAATCTTGCACCATTACAAGAATTACAAGGACAATTACTCATATAAAGTTCATAAAAGTTACGCATTCCCTCTGATTTTGTCTCTCTATATCTTCTATCTAAAGTTGGTATTACACCTTCAAAACTTTGAGTAAATTTTCTTACACCAGCTGCTGAAGAATATTCAAAATCTATTTCTTCATCACCTGTACCATAAAGAATTTTATCCAAAAAATCTTTTGGTAATTTTTTTATAGGTTTATTCTTTATATCAACTCCATAATGTTTTCCAATGCTTTCAAAATACATTCTTGCCATTGTATCACCTTTTTTTAAGGTACTAGAACCAAAAGCTTTTACTCCATCATATAAAGTTTTAGATTTATCTGGTATAATTAAATCTGGATCTATTTTCATAAGATAACCAATTCCTGTACACTCTGGACAAGCTCCAAAAGGATTATTAAATGAAAACATTCGAGGAGATAATTCTTCAAAACTAATATTACAATCAGGACAAGCATAATTTCCACTATAAAGTTTTTCTCCTTGTCCTATTATATCTATTTTTACTAGGCTATTTGAATTTTTCATAGCTGTTTCAATAGATTCTGCAAGCCTATTTCTAATCTCATCTTTTATTATTAGTCTATCTACTATAATATCTATATTATGTTTTTTATTTCTATCTAGATCAATATCATCTGTTAATTCAATTACTTCTCCATCAACTCTTGCTCTTACAAAACCTTCTTTTTGCATATCTGCTAAAAGCTTTGTAAATTCTCCTTTTTTTCCTCTAACAATAGGAGCTAAAACTTGTATTTTGGCTCCATTTTCTAAACTTAAAATAGAATCTACTATTTGATCAATTGTTTGTTTTTCAATTTTCTTACCACATTTAGGACAATATGGAACACCAATTCTAGCATAAAGTAAACGTAAAAAATCATATATTTCTGTGACTGTTCCGACAGTTGAACGTGGATTTTTTGATGTAGTTTTTTGATCTATTGATATAGCAGGAGATAATCCTTCTATACTTTCTACATCTGGCTTTTCCATTAATCCTAAAAATTGTCTTGCATAAGCAGATAAACTTTCAACATATCTTCTTTGTCCCTCAGCATAAATAGTATCAAATGCAAGTGAAGACTTTCCAGATCCTGAAAGGCCTGTTACAACTACCATTTTATTTTTTGGTATTTCAACATTTATATTTTTTAAATTATGTTCTTTAGCTCCTTTAATAATTATTTTGTCATTCATTTCTTACCCCTTTAAATATTATTTATTATTTACCTAAGTTTATGGTATAAAATTATTTATTTTTTTAAAAACGTTATAATTATATCATAAAAACAAAAGTTTGTATATAGTTTAAAAAGATATTTTAATATTTTATTTTTCTACTTAATTCGACATTTTCCTTGTAAATGTTTACTTTTAAGCATTTTTGTGATATAATATTATAGTAATATGCCCATTTATATAGTTTTGGAATTCATTATATTAAAGAGTTCCAAAAAATTGGGTAAATAACAACAAGAAAGAGAGGAAAACATTATGAAAAAACTTGCAAGTATGGAGGTACGGAGGTGTGTAGTGGATCCTGATCTGATGTTTATAATCAATTCAGATCGAGCCTGCTATAACGACCAACTTCTCCAGCAAAAAATCATGTATAAGGGGCTTATTCAAACTCAAACCACAATTTATTGGATGCAAATGCTGGCTGATGAAGAAATCGTCGGAAATTACATCCAGACAACAAATGCACGGAAACTAATTGAATACGGATTTAGAGACGAATCGGCAATTGGAGCTGTTATTGCAACTAAAAGTTGTATACCCCTCCCGTTAGACTGCATAATTCGTGGCTACTATGTTCCAAAATCCAACTGGTGGAAAAATCACAAAACAACCGATCTTTCCAAAGGATTACAGCCTTATCAGCAACTTTCCGAACCCATATATACACCCTTCTCTACAAAAGATGGAGTGTATGTAACATTTGAGGAAACTGTCAAAATACTCAAAGATTTCCTTGAAAATGTTTTTGTTTTGGAAGAAGGCTCTAATTCCGAAGAAATTGCGGCTGCTCTTGCAACTGAAGTGAAAGAAAAGACCATAAGTGCATATACATTTGCACATAATTACGCAATTCAAAAGGATATCATAATTGCAGACGCAAATTTAACTTTTGGTCTACTTCAACACTCAGCCCCGGAGCTGGTACTTATTGGCAACACCTTTACCCCTGATTCCAGTCGTATCTGGGATGCAAAAAATTATAAGCTCGGAGAAGAGCAGTATAGTATGGGAGATTATAATTTAAGGAAGTATCTTTCGACTTCTCCTGAAACTATACATACCATTCCGGAACGCATCTTAAAGAATGTTTCGGAGTCCTATATCGATGTATTTCAGAGACTTTTTGACGAAAATGTCATTAGGATATCTGAAAATTGTCTGTGGAGTTGGAAAAAAGCTCTTGAATCAATTGAAGATGAAGCCTCACATAGGAAATTTCTCAAGGAAATTCAGAGCTATTATGAAAGCCAAACTCCCGACAAATGAAAGGGACTTCCAATGATTCACTTTAGATGCACTACCGTAGCTTGTAAGTACTGGGCAACATTCTGGGTTTACCCAAAAATGGTGACCTGTTTACAGGTCACCATTTCATTTTTTATTTATTTACTTGGTTCTTCAGCATATCCAATTTTATTATGTGGAGCCAACGTCCTTTTAAAATATACAAAATCTTCTTTTTTATCTTGTCTTTTTCTAAAATCTATTTTGTATATATCACCTTGTTTATTTCTTAGATTTTTATTTTTTTCTACTAATTCTTTTGCAAAATCATATCTATCTTTATACATCGAACTTCCAAACTCAATATAACATTTAGGTAATCCATCACAAGATTTCAAAAATTCATTTACTTTTTCTGGTGTATTTTTGCTTAAATGTCTTTCTAAAATATTTGTAACTTCTTCAGGATATCTATGTATTAAATAATCTAAAACATCTTTATAATCAGAAAATTTATTTTTTTCTCCTGGAACACGCATTCTTGAAAATAATATCTTCTCATATTCTTCACTAGGATTTTTACTTTTCAAAATAGATTCTATTGTATATTGATTTTCATATAAGCCTAAAACTCTTTCATTATCATATAAAGGATATAATTCTATATCTACTCTACCATTATTATGTTTTTGAATCATAGACCAGTTATCATTGTGTCTATCATTGTTACCATACAAACAATCATAAACTATCATATCTAAAGCTTGCAATTTATTATGCTTAACTCTATTTTCTATATAATCTTTTGGCAAGATATTTTTAGTTTGAATATTAGAAGCTTGTTGCTCTTTATAAAAATCTTTTGTTCTTAACTCGATAGACTCTAAAAATAATTCTATGTCATCTTCTGAGTTATATTTTCTTATTAAGTCTGGATATTTATCTAAAATAACACTACCTGCTTCTAAAATATCATCTTTACCTAATAATGAATAAATAATACACCCTTTTTTTTCTACAGGAGTTCCATTATTCATTTCTTTATGTATATGAGGATAATATCTAGATAAAATTGCAAGTTCTGCAGGGCAAGAAGAAATGTTGCAATTTCTTGCTAATAAATAACCAATAAATTCCCCATAGTGATTTGCACAAAAAACTTTTCTATCTCCAAATTCAAATCTTTTTGGTTTAAACAAACCAGTTGCTATATGATTAATATCTGAATAATCTGTATACCATCTTTTACCTTTTAACATACCTATTCTTTCAAATGCACCTGGTTTAAAAGAATCAATGTTTCTAAATTTATACATTTTATTTCTCCTCTTCTACTACAAATTTATCTGTAAGTAAAATTCCTTTAGTTCTTCTTAAATATTCGAATTCGTCATATTCTTCCATATCTAAGTCTTTTAGTAGCTCATCTAATTCTTCTTTAGAATATTTTTCTATTTTAGGCAATCTAATTTTAAATATAGCAAAAATTTTATCACTTTCATATATTTTATCTAAGTCCGAAAAAGGTAATATGGCACTTGAATATATTCCATCTTTAATAGCCTTTTCAATATGGGCTCTACTTGATTTAAAATAATATTTTCCTTTTTCCTTATCTCTAAATAAAGCGCCAATCAAATATTTTTTATTAGTTTTATAATCAAACCATTTTAAATATAAATATTCCATATATTAACTCCTTTTATAATTCTGGACCGCTACCTGTAGTTTCATTTTTTTCTTTTAATTCTTCTTTTCTATTTTTTTCAAATTCTGTAACTATCTCTTTCATTTCTTTTTCCCTAGTTTTAAAAATCTTTTTTGCTAAAGCTTTATGTGATTCAGAAAGACCTGGACAAACCTCTAAAACTTCTTCTAAATCACTATATGTAAATCTTCCGATATCTTCTAGAGAATCTTTTGTTTCATCATAATAATGCTCTAATAAATATTTAAATGTTTTACTAAAATGAGCATGTTGTGGAGTACCAGGAAATCCTATATATGAAGTCAAATCGTTATTCATTAATTTATTAAAGAATATATCTTCTTGGGCAGCTCCTTCAGCTCCTTTTTTATTATATTGTAATCCAAGCACTTGTTCATTATCAAATAGTGGATAAAATTCAATGTCGCCTTTATCTACCGAAACTTTTAAACCAAAATTTCCATCATGTCTATCTCTATTTGCAAATTTTAAATCAAAAATCATCATATCAAAAAAGTCCTTTTTTATTTGAGGAAATTGATCTTCTTTGCCATTTTTTCTACAATATTCTTCAAGAACTTTTAATATTACTTCTACATTATTAATATTAGCATTACTTCTGGGATCTGCACTACCAAGTAGAGCTTGATATTTTTTAGGGTACGTAAGTCTATAATCATCAACTATAGTGCTATATTCTCTAAACATTTCTCCTTTAAGCTCATCATAGGCAGGATAACTTAAGCTACCTTCAACAGTTTTGGGTTTATTATTGAAAGGAAAAATTATCTCAACTTCTCCTAAATCTGTTTTACAAACTTTTTTTCCCAATTGTTTTAATATTAAAAATGATATATATTCTCCATAATGACCGGCATGTTCGTTTTTGTTAATTAATTTTGTTGAATAACCAGCTTTGGACTTAAAAAAAGCTGTTATTACATTACCATGAAGAGTTTTAGTTTTTAAATCACAATGTACTTTTCCATCTGCTAAATCATAATCTTTATTATATAAAATTCTACCTGATGAATGTACATAAGTACGTCTTGAAATATAAAATCCACTTTTTCTATCAAATTTTTTAAATACTCCTAATTGTTCATTTACCTCATCACTTACTTCATCTAAAGATTTTATTTTTTTATTCATATTTACTCCTTAAATTTTATAACAGATATATTTTACCATATTTTTACATAAAAATCAAGATTATGTATACTAAAATCATACTTACATAATAAAAGGAATCGCTCTATTTGGATTCCTTTATAATAATATATTATTTAATTAATACATATTTATATATTGAATGTTAAAATTATTAGGTATATCAAAAACGAATTTATGATAAATTTTCCAAAGCTTTTATTTTGTCTCTTAATTCAGCTGCTTTTTCAAATTCCATATTTTTAGCATATTTAAGCATTTCATCTGTAAGTTTAGAAATAATGTCTTCAACTGATTGATTTTCATTAATATCGTATTCACTTTGAATATCTTCAACTATTGTTGCTTTAATAGTATCTCTTACAGATTTTCTGATAGTTTGAGGAGTTATTCCATGCTCCTCATTATATTTTTCTTGAATTGCTCTTCTCCTATTTGTTTCTGAAATTGCTTTTTCCATAGATTCTGTAAGTTCATCTGCATACATTATAACTCTTCCTTCTGTATTTCTTGCAGCACGACCAATTGTTTGTATTAATGAACGCTCAGAACGTAAAAATCCTTCTTTATCAGCATCTAAGATTGCAACAAGTGAAACCTCTGGAATATCTAACCCCTCTCTTAAAAGATTTATACCTACTAATACATCAAATTCTCCTATACGCAAATCTCTTATTATTTCCATTCTCTCTAGAGCCTTAATTTCTGAATGCATATAACGAACTCTAATTCCCGCATTTCTTAAAAATGCTGTTAAATCTTCTGCCATTTTTTTAGTAAGAGTAGTAACTAAAACTCTATCACCTTTTTCAACTTGCAGTGCAATTTGTTCCATTAAATCATCTATTTGATTTTCTGTTGGTTTTACTTCTATTTTAGGATCTAAAAGTCCTGTTGGGCGTATAATTTGCTCAACAACATTATCTTTACTATGAGTTTTTTCATACTCAGCTGGTGTTGCGCTAACAAATATACATTGATTTATTCTATCTTCAAATTCTTCAAATTTAAGTGGTCTATTATCAAATGCAGATGGTAATCTAAACCCATAATTTACTAAAGATTCTTTTCTTGCTCTATCTCCATTATACATTGCCCTCACTTGTGGAATTGTCGCATGTGATTCATCTATAAGTAATAAAAAATCATCTGGAAAATAATCAAATAGTGTATATGGTGGACTTCCTGCTTCTCTTCCACTAATATGTCTCGAATAGTTTTCTATTCCTTGACAAAATCCTGTTTCTTTTAACATTTCAATATCAAAATTAGTTCTTTCTTCTATACGTTGAGCTTCAATTAATTTTTTATTTGTCTTAAAATATTCTACTCTTTCTTCCATTTCCTTTTCTATTGTTTCCAAAGCTCTTTCAAGTTTATCTTTGCTTGTTACATAGTGAGAATTTGGATATATCATAACATGTCCTCTTGTTCCAGTTGCTTTTCCTGTTAATGGATTTATTTCAGATATTTTTTCTATTTCTTCACCCCAAAATTCAACTCTTATAGCTGTTTCTTCTTGGTTTGATGGATAAATTTCTAAAATATCACCTTTTGCTCTAAAAGTTCCTCTTTTAAAATCCATCTCATTTCTAGTATATTGCATATTAACTAGTTTTTTCATTATTTCATTTCTATCTTTTTCCATACCAGGTCTTAGTGAAACAATCATATTTTCATAATCAATTGGATCTCCTAATCCGTATATACATGAAACAGAAGCAACTACAATTACATCTCTAGTTTCAAATAGTGAAGCTGTTGCAGAGTGACGAAGTTTATCTATTTCATCATTAATAGAAGCATCTTTTTCTATATAAGTATCTGAAGAGGCAATATATGCTTCTGGTTGGTAATAATCATAATAACTTACAAAATACTCAACTCGATTCTCTGGAAAAAATTCCTTAAATTCTGAATATAGCTGACCTGCTAAAGTCTTGTTGTGTGCTAGTACTAGTGTTGGTCTTTGAACTTTTTCTATTATATTTGCCATTGTAAAGGTTTTTCCAGATCCTGTAACACCAAGTAGAGTTTGGAATTTTTTACCTTCTTTTATTCCATTAGATAAATATTCAATTGCTTGTGGTTGGTCGCCTGTTGGTTTATATTCTGAATGTATTTTAAACATATTTCCTCCCTAATTATTTTTTATTATGGCCTATATTAACCTAAAAATTCATATATTAACTCAAAATAATTCGTGTAATTTGTCTATTTTTGTACTATATTTTTTGCTTTTTAGTTACATAAATAGTTTTTACACGAATCGGGTCACAAATTTAAAATTTTCAAGCTAAACAATACTAAATAAAACTAATTAAAATTAAATAATTATAATATATTATTTATATCATTTTTTAACAAAAAAAACAAGGTATAAGCCTTGTTTTATCTATCATTTATTATTTATTATCGATAAATTAAATTCTACTTAAAGATAAAGGCAATTCTAATCCATTATCTTCTAATAACTTTTTATCATGTAATATAGTTTTTGTATTTCCATAAGTAATTATTTTGCCTTTAGAAATTAAAATACTTTTATTGCATGTATCATATATTAAATCTAAATCATGTGATGTAATAATTTTTGTTGTTTTTAATGAATTTAGTACATTAATAAATCTTTTTCTATTTCTTGGATCAAGTGCAACTGTTGGTTCATCAAATATTAATATTTCTGGATTCATAGAAAGGACTGTTGCAATAGATGCAAGTTTCTTTTCTCCACCAGATAAACTATAAATAGACCTATTTTTCAAATTTTCTATTCCAACTTTTTCCAGTGCTTCTATACTTCTTTTTTCAATTCCTCCTTTTATATATTTTGTTATTTTAATAATAAAATTTTTTAATTATTATATATTTTCTATTATTTAATATCACTTAGAGTATACTCCAAGTCAATAGTTAAAAAAAATAATCTTAAATTTTTAAATTTAATTATTAATTTAAATATTGATAACTAAATATTATTTAAGATTATTATTTCTTCATAAAATTATTTTAAATTATATTTTTCAATATCATCATCTGTAAGTTCAAAAAATCTAATAGTTGTATTTCTCTTTTTCCATAATCTTAATGAATTTTCACCAATAAAATGCACTATTCCTTCTTCTCTACCTAGCCTATATTTGCAAACTTTAAAAGGAAGTTCCATATCTGGTATATCAGATACGTAAATTTTTTTTAGATTAGGACAATTAGTAATTGCAAAATTAAAAGCTGATTCAATATTTGCAAAAATAATTTCTTCTAAATTTGTACCTTTAAAACAATTTAAAATATTTTGAGGTCTTTCTAAAATATATAATTGTAAGCTTCCTAAAAATTCAACTTTAGTTAAATTCTTGCAATCCAAAAAAGCATCTTCATTAATATTTTTCAAGTTACTAGAAAAAGTTAAACTTGTAAGACTATTACAATTTTTAAAAGCTCTTTCTCCAATAACTTCAATTTTTCCAAAAGAAATATTTTTTAGTTTATCACTATCTGCAAAACAATCATTTCCGATACAATTATATGTCTTATCTGGGCTTAAATTAACACCTGACGTATTTTTCAATTCTGAAAAAATAATTTCCTCTAAATTTTCAAATTTACTTTCTTTATCAAAATTATATTTTGCAACACCATTAGTTGCAATAAGTAACTTTTTTACATGTTTTACAGATTCCGCATCTAAATTTTTACTTGCGAATTTATGGGATCCATCATCAAATTCAATTCTAAAAGCAGGTCCTTCATTAGTTCCCCAGTTGGCCTCCATATTTTTTTGATTAAAAAATTCAGCTATTCCAGAAAACCATGTTTTCATTGTTGTAAAAATTGTTTCATTTTCATATAAATCTATTCCAGTTTCTTCATCAGATCTATTTTGAATAATTTTTTCTGGTTTTCTATCATCTTCATCAATAACATATTTTCTTTTATCTTGAAGATTACCCATTATTTCAATATGATCATCTCTTGAACGTACATTTTTAATCATTAGAATTTGTTGCCAAAGTTTATAATCATATAAGTCTTGCTCAGAAACCTTTTTAGCAAGTTCTATTAATCTATTTTTTCTTATTTCATCATGAAATTCATTTTTTGCTCCTTCAAACAGAACTTTTTCAATTGCATTAATTAATAATTCTTTTTTGCAATATTTAAATACTCTTGTAAAGTCTAAAACTCCTTCTGTTTGAAGTTGAAAAATAATATTTTCTAAAGTAATTTTTCCAATATGTTTATTATATTCTATTTCTTCTATTGGATTGTGCTGAGACTTATTCCAAATTTTTAAATCCATTTCTAAACTATCCCATAGTCTTTTAACTTGTTTTAAAGCTTCAGCATCTATTTTACTTTCGTTTGTACTTTCAATTATATTATTTGTTTTTAAAATAAAATAATCAATATTAGAATCAAGAATTATTAGTTTAGAAATAACATCTAATGACAGTTTATCAAAGCCAATAGAAGAATTGGTATTGTCTAAAACAATATCTTTTGCTTGTAACCTAATTTTCTCCAATTCAGTTTCAAATTCACTTGATTTTTCAAATTGTTTTAATACTTTTATTTCTACAATTTTATTTTCAATTCTAAATATTTCTTGCAAAAGCAAGTCAAATTCTTTTTTATTTATCATAAGTGTTTCTCCAAATTAAATTTATATATAAATTATATCTTTATGTGTGTTTTTTTACAATAAAAATATTAATTTTTTTAAATTTAAAATTTATTTTAATTCAAAAATCTATTTGTATCATTAATTTCAAAATATTGCTTTTCTCCATCTTTAATATATTCTATTTTTACATAATTATTTTCTGTTTTATACTCATTTGAAACATACCCTTTTGGAATTACATCAATAATTTTATCATCTTTATCTAATTGTAGATAATTTTCTAATAAGCTTTTATATTCTTCTTCAAGAACATTAGTATTATAAAGATATGAAAGTATAACTAAATCATCTTGAAGATTTTTATTAAATTTTTTTTCATAAAAATAAGATAGACTTTCATAAATTTTTTTATATATCTCATCTTCCCTTTTAGAATCATTTTCATAAATTACATAGTAATCAATTGAATTTATAGAAGTTATAAGTTCAAAAATTTTATCAAAATTATTATTAATTTCAAGTAAACCGTTAATTATAATATTTTGATTATCATTAAATTTATATTCTCTCAAAGTTTTTTCATCTAAAATTTCAGCTAAAACATATGTAAATGGCATATATTCTGAATAAGCTTTTAATTTATTTAAACCAAGTTTTTTTTCGCTATAAATTTCTATATATTCTCTAGTAAATAATTCATTTACTGTTTCTGTAAAAGTATTTTTTCCAACTAATATTATTTCTTTTTTTAAATTTTTTAATAATTTTGTATTTAATAAATCATTATTTTTGTTTTCAATATTTTTTGCAAAAAGGTCTACTTTGCTACTTAATGTATAATTAGTAAGGACATGATTTAATTCATGAAAATATATTTCTTTATCTTTCAAACTAATATCATCAAAAGGCTTATTGAAATTTTCTTTTGAATCATAAATAAATATTTTATTTGAATAAATATTATATTCTCCTGCAATACTTTTATAAACTTTGAAATTATAATTTAATTTTTTATTTGAATTATTATAACTAATTTCTAAAGTTTTTAATTTTCTATTAACATCCTCTAAATTTATATATTCTAAATTCTCATTAATTTCTTTTTCATAAACTTTTTTTATAAATTCTTTTTCATTATAACTCAAATATGGATTTTCATTTATTGCTAAATTTATATTTTCCAATCTTTTATTATCAGAGTCTAATTTTTCATTTAGAAAAAGAATTGAATATACTTTTTCTAAATTATATTTTAATTTAAACTTAGTTTTAAATGGAATTATATTTAAAAAAAACACAAATAGAAGTAATATTAAAATTATGATTACTTCTATTTTTACTATCCATTTAAAAGAAAAAGGTTCATTTATTTGAACCTTTTTATATTTTTTATTTATCTCATTTGTAGATTTTCCATTTCTCATAAATTTCACCACTAACAAATTATTTCTTATATGAATACTCTATGCCTTGTACTGTTGAAGAGGCAACATATTCTTGTCCTTTTTCAGTACTAGAGTTTTCTGGAAAAATGTCAAATATAAAAGCAAAGGTAAATATAATTAATGCCATCACAATTTCCGCTTTAAAAATAGCTTTCAAAACATTATAACTATTTTCTAATAAACCAATTTCTCTATCTTGCTTATCAGTTGTTATTAGTTCTGTTCCACTATAAGAAAATTTACTTTTATAATAATTGTATATTTCTAATTGTTGTTGGTTAAAATTTTTAATTAAATCATCTTTTGTGCTGTTTAAATTACTTTTCCTTTTCATATAAATCACCACGCAAGGATTATATCATGATTTACATAATTTGTAAACAGTTTGTGTGTTTTTTTGACTTATATTTAAGTATTTAGTAATATTTTACAGTATATTTTTATTTTATCTACAAATCCAATTATAAAATCATAATTAATTTTTGTAATCCTAGTCCTTAACATTTTATTTATAATTTATTTCATTAAGGGCTATTTTTTCCAAAATTTTGTATTTTATTCATTTATTTTTCTTTATCCATATCTATATATTCTACTTCATATTCTGTCATATCAATTGGTTTAACATCTTCATCTGTTACAATATTAAAATTGTATCTAAACTCTAATATAGAATCTTTTACACTTTTTGTAACTGTACTTTCTGGAAAATATTCTTTATGTCCATCTTTATTAATTTCTTTTATTCGTAAACCAGTTTCCTTATCTATCCATAATTCCCATCTTTGATTATTTTCAAAAGTATTTCTTAAAACATAATATTCTTTTCCATATTCATAAGTATCTTTCGAAATATCCATCACAAAAATCATTCCCAATTTTAAAGATAAATATTTATCATAATCTCTAAAATAACTGCCTTTTATATTTTCTTCGCTATTAAGTTTTTTAGAAATTTCACCTTTTCGTATTGTAGCTTTTTTATTTATGAAATCTATATATGTTATTTTATCCGAATTAACTTCTCCAAAAGTTGCACTTTCTAGAGTAACTCCTAAATCAGAATATTTCTCAGACACTGTTTTATACTTTCCATCCTTATAAAATGTTTTAAATACTGAAGTCTGATTATTTCCAAGCATTTGAATTTGCTCTTTATAAAAATTAGTATTTTTTAAGCTCCTATTTTCGTTATTTACTATACTATTTATTATTAAAAATTTATACAAAAAAAACATAAAAACTATAATAAGTATAATAATAACAGCAAAAAATATTGATTTAATTTGTGATTTTCTTCTAACCTTTTTTAGATAATCAATTTCTTTTTTTTGAGCCACTTCATTATCTTTTAAATCTTTTTTTATTTCTTCAAGTTTAGATTTGCAATTTTCACAAGAAATTAAATGTTTTTCAACAAAATCTTTCGACTCTTGGCTTAATATATTATCTGCATATCCAAATAATAAATCTTGTACAATTTTACATTCATCATTTTTTTTCATTTTCATTTTCCTCCTTCAATTTTTGTTTGGCTCTATAAAAAGTAACTCTTGCCCAATTTGCTGTTTTTCCCAAAATCTCAGCAATTTCTATAAAATTTAAATTTCCTACCATTTTAAGATATATTATTTGTCTAGATAATTCATCTAATTTCTGTATATTCTTAAAAAGTTCAATTTTTTCTTCTTTTTTTAAAATAAATTCTTCTGTATTTTCAGTTGTTTGCAAATTCTCAATTTCTTCAATTGAAATTTTTTTATACTTTTTTCTCTTTTTTAATTCTTGATACCATAAATGCTTTGCAATCTGACATAACCAAACAGATACCTTACAATCGCCTTTAAACTTTTTTATTTCTTTTACAGCTATTGCAAAAGTTTCTTGTGTTAAGTCTTCTGATATATCCTCATCATGTGTTAAGCAAATTAAATATTTATATACAGTATTTGAATGCATTTTATACACTTCTTCTATAGGCTGCATAACTTACTCCTTAATATATTTTTCTTAAATATATTTTATGTTTTAATAAATTTATTTATATATCTTTACATATAATAAGAGTATATTTTTTATATTTCATTACATAATTTTTAAAAATTTTATCATATTTTTTAATTAATTTATATTTTAAAATGATTAACTATAATTTTTATTTAAAATTATAATTTGGAAACTTACAGATGAATTTCCCTTTTTATCAAAAGAAAAAGACTAGAAAACACTATCTCTAGTCCCTTTCTCTTAAATACTAAAATTTTATAATTCTTATGCTATTTCTTCAGTTTTTTGAAATTGTGAATTATATAAATCCGCATAAAATCCATTTTTTGCAAGTAGCTCTTCATGATTTCCTTGCTCTATAATATTACCTTCATTTATTACCAAAATTAAATCAGCATTTTTAATTGTTGATAATCTATGTGCAATAATAAATGATGTTCTGCCTTCTGTTAATTTATCCATTGCTTTTTGAACAAGTTCTTCTGTTCTTGTATCAACATTACTTGTTGCTTCATCTAAAATTAAAAATGGTGCATCTTCTATCATTGCCCTTGCTATTGTCAATAATTGTTTTTGTCCAGCTGAAATACTATCATTATCCATTAAAACTGTATCTAATCCATATGGAAGACTTTTAATAAAATGTTCTAATCCTACTGTTTTACATGCTTTTAAGACTTCTTCATCAGAAACATTTTCTTTATTATATACAATATTTTCTCTAATTGTACCATTAAAAAGCCATGTATCTTGAAGTACCATTACAAATAAATCATGGACATTTTCTCTTGTTAAGTCATTTATAGAAACTCCTTCAATCTTTATATCTCCTGAATTTATTTCATAAAATTTCATAAGTAGATTTACAAGTGTAGTTTTCCCAGCTCCAGTTGGTCCTACAATTGCAATTTTTTGACCAGATTTTGCTTTAGCTGAAAAATCTTTTATAATTAATTTATTACTATCATATCCAAATTTTACATGTTCAAATTCAATATTTCCTTTTACAACTTCTGAACTTAATTTTTTATTTTTTCCACTTTCATCAGGCATATTTTCTTCTTCCAAAAATTCGAATACTCTTTCACTTGCTGCAGCTGCTGATTGAAGGTTTGTTAGTCCTTGCGCAATTTGTTGCAAAGGAGATGTAAATAATCTTACATAAACAATAAATGCAACAATTACTCCAAATGTTATCACATCATTTTTAACTAATACAGCTCCTAAAATACAAACAACAACATAACTTAAATTTCCTATAAAATTCATTATTGGTTGCATAAGCCCTGATAAAAATTGACTTTTCCTACTACAATTAAATAATTTTTCATTTAATTTTTTGAATGTTTCAATAGATTTTTTCTTACCATTATATACTTTTACAACATTATATCCAGAATACATTTCTTCAATATGACCATTTAAATTTCCTAAATCTACTTGTCTTTCATTAAAATATTTTTGAGATTTAGAAAGTATTAAAAACATAAAGATAAATCCTATTAATGAAGTTAAAATTGCAGTTAAAGCCATCATCCAATTTGTATAAAACATCATTACAACAGATGATAATAAAAGTGCAACAGCATGAACAAATGTACCTAAACTATGGCTAATAGACATACCAATTGTATCTACGTCATTTGTAACTCTTGATAAAACATCTCCAAAAGAATGTGTATCATAATAACGAAGAGGTAATTTGTTTATTTTTTGGGATATATTAGTACGTAATTTTTTTGCAAGTTTATTTGCTGTTGTAGCCATAATAAAACCTGTTAAAAATGTTAATATACCACTTATTACATATACTGTAAGTAAAAATATTCCAATTGATTTAATTTTGTCAAAATTTATTCCAGTCAAAACTCCTTCAGTAATAGTATCTGTTAAGTTTGATAAACCATTTGGTCCTATAATGGAGCAAATTGAACCAGATATAGCAAATATAATTGCAAGTATATAAAATGGCAATAATTTTTTATCCCACATTAAAAGTTTTTTCATGGATTTTTTGAAGTCTTTAGGTTTTTCATGAACTTTATTTGGACCAACATTTCTTTGTACATGTTTTTGATCAGGCATTTTCTAATTCCTCCTTACTTAATTGTGAATATGCAATTTCTTTATAAGTATTGCAATTTTTAAGTAATTCTTTATGCGTTCCTATTCCAACACATTTTCCCTCATCTAATACAATTATTTTATCTGCATGAATTACTGTTCCAATTCTTTGTGCAACAATTATACTTGTTGCATTTTTTGTATATTTTTTTAAATCTTTTCTTAATTTAAAATCTGTTTTATAATCAAGTGCTGAAAAGCTATCATCAAAAATATATATTTCAGGATCTCTTGCAATAGCACGAGCTATTGATAATCTTTGTTTTTGTCCTCCAGAAATATTACTTCCTCCTTGAGCTATATGAGAATTATATTTATCTTCCATCTTCTCAACAAACTCTGTCCCTTGTGCAACTTCTATCGCCTTTTTAATTTGTTCTTCAGATTTTTTTTCTTTTCCATTTTCACCATAATCAACATTTCCTAATACTGTATCACTAAACATAACAGCTTTTTGAGGAACATATCCTAGTTTATTGTGTAATACTTCTTGATCATATTCTTTTACATTAACTCCATCTACTAAAACTTCTCCTTCTGTTGTATCAAAAAATCTTGGAATTAGATTAATTAAAGTAGATTTTCCTGAACCAGTTGAGCCAATAATAGCAATAGTTTCGCCTTTATTTGCCTTAAATGAAATATCTTTTATAGTATATTCATTTGAATCTGGATATTTAAATGATACATTTTTAAATTCAAGCTCACCAGTGATTCCTGTTTTGCCTTCTTTTTTAGTTCCACTTATAATACTAATCTTAGAATTTAAAACTTCTAAAATTCTTCCTGCAGATACGGCAGCTCTTGGATACATCATGAATATCATAGCAAGCATTAAAAATGACATTATAACTTGCATAGCATAAGATGAAAATACAACCATATCACTAAATATATTTATCTTATCTGCCATTCCTGCTTGCTCAATTAAAAATGCACCTGTAAAATAAATAGCAAGTGTTAGACCATTCATAATTAAATACATCATTGGCGACATAATAGACATCATTCTTTGATTAAATGTTTGAAGTCTTGTTAGTTCAGTATTTTCTAGCTCAAATTTATTTTCCTGATATTTTTCGGCATTAAAAGCTCTTACAACTCTTAAACCTGTTAAATTTTCTCTTGTAACATTATTTACATTATCAATTAAGTTCTGAACTTTTTTAAAGTTTGGATATACAAATTTCATAAGTATTCCAATTGTTAGTAGTAAAATTATTACAGCTCCTCCAGTTATTTCACTCCATAATAAATTTTTTCCAAGTATTTTCATTACCGCCCATACTGCTGTAATTGGAGCCTTTATAATTAATTGAAGTCCCATAGCAATTAGCATTTCAACTTGTGTAACATCATTTGTAGTTCTTGTAATTAAACTGCTAATTGAGAATTTATTCATTTCTGCCATACTAAAATCTTCAACTTTGCAAAATAAATCATATCTTAGTTCTTTTGAAAAAGATGATGATAAAAATGATGCAAAATATCCCACAATACAAGCAAAAATTAAACTTCCACCTGCACATAAAAGCATATATATACCTTGCTCTAAAATTTCAATAACTTCTGTTCCTTCTGTTTGAACAAGTCTTGTTATATTAGACATATAATCTGGCATTTTTAAATCTAACCAGACTTGACCTATTATAAATAATAAACAAACTAATACTAAAATAATTTCTTTTTTTGAAAATCTTTTTAATAGTTTTAACATATCTAAATTCTCTCCTTTTGTTTTTTATTGTAATGTATAGTAAAATCCCAAATAAATTATTTTATATAAATTCCATATTTTAAAAATTCTATCATTTTAATATACTCATCTCTTGCTTCTTCTTTTGAATTATATTTAAAACTAGAAACAATTGCTTTTTTTGTAACAATAAAAAGCATTTTTATTATTATTTTTAAATCATCATCATTATTAATTTTTAATTTTGCCTTATTAACTTTTGAGATAATTTCATCTTTTTGGAATGGGCCTTTCAACTCTTCCCCCATAAGATTTTTTAAAACATAAAAATCTTCTTCTGAAGTTTTAATATTTTCTAAAACTTTTTGATGAAAAATTTTATCTTCTTTAATAAGATCTTGATTTATTAAGAAGTCATACATTCTAATATATACTTCAAAAATATCTCCAGAAGTTTCTTTTAGAGCTTGTTTTGCAAATTCATCTACTTTTTCCATTTCTTCTTCTAATAAAAATTTTAACAAATCTTCTTTAGAATCAAAATATTGATAAAAACTTCCTCTTGCAATTTCTGCATCTTCTACAATATTTTTAATTAAAACTTCTGAAATTGGAACTCTAGAAAATTCTTTTTTGGCTGCTTTTATAATCTTATCTTTCTTTTCTTTAGATAAATTCATAAAAGTTACAGTTGGCATAATCTCACCCCTTTAAATATTATAATAAAATGACACCATGTCATTATTATATATGACATGGTGTCATTTGTCAATAAATTTTTTTAAATCTTTATTTTAAAATTAAATATTCCATATATTACTTTCTAAATCATAACTAAATATTTTCATCCTTGAATATTTCAAATAATTTATTAACCTTTATTTTTATTTCATCATCAACTTCATTATCATATTTTAAAGTATTAATATCTTGCCATTTAACTATATTTTTCTCATTGTTAGATAATTCTTTAGTAATAGGTACTGCTAAATATTGAATGTCAATCATATCTCCAACTTTATTTATATATCTTTCTGTTGCAATAGGCTCATAATTTATTTTATCAAAAGTTGGACCTACAATTTTAATTTGTATTCCCGTTTCTTCAAAAGTTTCTCTTATTGCTGTTTCTATTGGAGTTTCATTTCCTTCTATATGACCTCCTGGTTGTAACCATTTATTTAATTTCTTGTTATACATTAATAAAACTTTTTTATTATTAAAATCTATTGTATATGCAGATGCACAATATTGTCTTTCCATGATTTCTCCTAATCTCTTCTTTTTCCAAATATTGAAAGAATTCTCAAGAAAATATTAATAAAATCTAAATATAACTCCATTGCCGCATAAATATGCAATTTACTTTTATCTAAATTTTCTTCTAGTACAAGAGCTTTTATTTTATTCATATCATAAGCTGTTATTCCAAAAAATACAAAAAGAATAACCCAGTCTAAAATAATATCTAACAAACTGTTTCCCAAAAACAAATTAATAATACTAACTAGTAATCCTGCTATTAATGTTCCAAAAAGTATTCCGCTCCAACTACTTAAATCCTTATCTGTTTTATAACCATAAAAGGCTAATCCACCGAATAAAAGTGCTGAGACAATAAATAATAATACTATTGACTTTAATTCATATATAACAAAAATAGTTGAAAAAGTAACTCCATTAACAAATGAATAAACAAAATATAATATCGCTACCATTGTTGGTGGGAGTTTCTTAAATAAAAACGTAAATAATAAGACAACTATTAATTCTGTAATTAATAATAATGTAAAGGAATTTGATATAACTATTTTTATATATAATCCTGAATAATAAGTATAAGCCGAAACTAAAGCTGTACCTAAAAGACCTAAAAACATCCAAAAAAATGTTTTCGTTAGTAATTTATTGTTATCAATATCTGTTTCCATTTCAAAATTCTCCTTTCAAAAAAACTAATAATAGTATAATATATCAAGAAAATAAATTCAATTAGTAAAAAAGATTAATCTTATTATTTAAACTACAATTTTAGATAAATTATAACTTAAAAATAATTTTTATTTAATTTACTAAAATGAAAAGTTTTAATTTCAAAAAAAGAATATATTCACAGAAATATAAGTGAATATATTCTTTATATTATTAAAATATTTAATATTTATTTTTTATAATATATTTTCCATACTTTATAATTTATATATTGGCTTTTTTATTGTACCTGTGTTGTTGTATCAGTTCCAGAATCTGTTGCTGGTGGTTTTTCAGTTTCCCCACTTGTATCTGGATCTGTTCCCTCTTCTGGTTTATCTCCTTCTGTTGGAGGTGTTGGTTCTGTATAAGTTGGATCCTTTTCTGGACATCTAGTACAATTTCCATTTACAAAATTATGCCCTAATGCCTTTATTGTTTCTGTTTTAGTTGCTCCACAAGAACAGTTATATGTTATACTACCTTCTTTTCCACATGTAGCATTAATTCTTGAAACTTCTTTCCAATTATGTTCTTTATGTGTATTTTTATCTTCATCTTCTTTTTGATCATTATCTTTGTCATTATTTACTACTGTATTAGGATCTTTTTGTTTACATCTTGTACAAATACCTCCAGAATAATTGTGTCCTAAAGCAGGAGTAGTTTCTTCTAAAACTAAACCACATTTACTACATTTTTTAGAAATTTTTCCAGATGTAGTACATGTAGCTGGAACATCTGGAAGTGAAATGCTAAAATTATGTTCACATTCTTGGGTTGTATTACTATTTACTTTATTTTTTGAAGAAGAATCATCATCTTCATCATCAAAATCTATTGTCTCATCTTTAGTTGTATTTGAAACTTTAATGTTTTTATTTATAGTTTTATTGTAACACTTTTCTAATTCTTTATCTTCTAGTTCTAAACTTAGTAATAATTCATCCACTAAATCTTTACATTTACTTGAACTTGCTTTGTAGAACCAAAGATTATTTATCATAGCAGAGCTACCAGGTAACTGTTCCATTCTAATACTATCTGTATCAAATTTCAAAGCATAAGGCACGTATCCTAGTGCTTTTCCTAAACTCATGTCTGTTTCTAAATTTTCAAAAACAGCTGTTGTTATGTCTTTTAATTTAGTTACACTATTCCAAGAAACTAATTCTCCTGCAACAACTTTCATAAATTCTCTTTGTGTCCTCATTCTACCATAGTCGTTATCTCCATATTCATAAGGATATGAAGTTCCATCATTGTTATGCCTAAACCTTAATAATTGCTCTGCTTTATCTCCATCAATTTTTTGAACACCTTTTTCTAAATGTATATGCAAATCTTGTGTTGGATCGTCATAATCCATATCAATAGGAACATCAAATTCAACTTCACCTATTGCATCGACTATTGCTGGAAGCGCTGTATTTCTAACTACTACATAATTATCTATATTAATTCCAGTTAATTTTTCAACTGCTGTTATAGTTTTATTAACATCTGTCTGATATAAAGCATTTATTTTATCATACCCATTAGCACTTGATTCACTTTTTCCAATAAAAGTATCTCTTGGAATTGAAAGCATAAATGCTTTTTGGGAATCAGGATTATATCCGCATAAAATTATAGTATCTGTAAGTGGATTTGATATATCTTCACTAACACCTAGTACCAGAACAAATATTGGATCTTTTTCTCCTAAAACATCTGTTGTAACATTAAGTACTGCTTCTGCAATATTACCATTTGCTTTATAAATATACACACCAAATACTGTGCCAATTAAAATAACAATTACTGCAATAATAGCAATAATTATTTTTTGCTTTTTAGTTAGTTTTTTCTTAGTTCCTGTTTTTCCTTTACTATCTTTAGACTTACTTTTTCTTTTATCTTTTTTCGTATTGTCTATTCTAGCACTTCTTTTTCCACCTTTTTTAGGTTCTTTCTTTTTTATAGTTATTTTTTCTAAAATTTCTTCATCATTATAATTATTCTCAAAATTCTCTTTCAACTTTTTTCTCCTGCAACTTTTATTTTTTTAAATTCAAATATGTTTTTATTAGTTCTACAGTATTATCTATACCAATTTTAGAAGTATCAATCATTATATCATAATCTTCTCTATCGCCCCATTTTTTACCAGTAAAATAATTATAATATTTTTCTCTTTCCAAATCAGTTTTATTAATTAATTCCTCGACTTCATTTCTATCTTTAATATTTGAATATTTAATTTTTCTTTGAATTTTAAATTCTAAATTAGAAGAATATATAAAAATATTAAAAACATTAGGCTTATTTTTTAAAATAATATTTGAGCATCTTCCTATTATTATACAATCTTCTTTATCAGCTAAATTTTCTATTACTCTAGCTTGTTCAATAAAAAGTTTTTCATTAGATGGTAATTTTTGATTCATAGGATCTATACTATCTGCTGTTTCATACAATGATGTAGCAAAAGTATACCAAAAGCTTTGTTCCTGCTTCTCATCAACTTGTTCTAAAATATTTAAATCTATTCCTGATTCTTCTGAAACTCTACTTAAAATTTCTTTATCATATAGTTTCATATTTAATTCTTGTGCAAGTCTTTCTCCAATATATTTACCGCCACTTCCATATTCTCTACAAATTGTTATTACCATACTATCAACTCCTTTTAATCTAAAATTTTATCTAGCTCACTTTTTATTTCATCTTTTTCTAAGTTTTGTCCAATGAATACAAGTTTAACTATTCTATCTCCTACTTTTTCATCCCATCCTTTTAATAGTTCTGGATTTTCTTTAAGTAATTGATTTTTTTCATTTTCTGGAGCTGATGCTATCCAAAGTCCTGCTTCTCCGATTTGCATTTGATTTCCTGCTTGTTCAAAAACATAAGACATATCTTGTTCATCTGAAAACCAAATTATTCCTTTACATCTTATAATATTTTTTCTCCATTTGAAATTAACGTATTCTTCAAATTTGTCTCTATTAAATGCTTTTCTCCTTGCATATACAAAAGTACCTATACCATATTCTTCTGCTTCACCGTTATCATGATTGTGGTGATGATGGTGATGATGTCCATTTTTCTCTTCTTCATGTTCATCGTGATGATGATTGCTATGTTCCTCATGTTCATGTTCATCTTCATCATTATCATCTTCATTTTCATTGTCATCTCTTTCGAGTTCTTGTATCCATCCTGCTGAACTGGAAGCTTTTTCAAAATTAAAACTATTGGTATCTATTATTTCTTTTACATCAACTTTTGCGTAATTAGTTTCTATTATTTTAGCAACAGGTTGAAGGGCTTTTATTACTGATTTTACTTTATTTAAGTCTTCTTCTGAGACTTCATCTACTTTATTTAAAACAATTGTGTTACAAAATTCTATTTGCTGTATAAGCAAATTTTCAATATCCTCTTCATCTAAATTTTGTTTTACTAAATTTTCTCCTGCTCCAAATTCATAAGCAAGTCTTGCTGCATCAACTACTGTAACAACATTATCTAATCTACATATTTTTGGAAGTCCATAAGCTTCTGTCTGTTCAGATAATACTGTTATAGTTTGAGCAATAGGCAAAGGTTCACAAATACCACTTGCCTCTATTAAAATATAATCAAATTTTCCTGTTTTAATTAATTCAACTATTTGTTGCATTAAATCAACTTTTAAAGTACAACAAATACATCCATTACTTAATGGAACTAAATTACTATCTTGCTCTCTTACAATTCCACCTTTTTGAATTAATTCTGCATCTATATTTATTTCACCAATATCGTTAACAATAACTGCAACTTTGTATCCTTCTTGGTTTGATAATACATGATTTATTAAAGTTGTTTTACCAGCTCCCAAATAACCTGTAAGCAATGTTATTGGTACTATTTTATTCATTTTCCCCTCCTAATTTATAATTAAGTAACTATAACACAAATAGTTATTCATAAACATTATACACTTTAAATAATTTTCGTTCAAGAAATATCTACATAAAAATACAAATTTTAAATAAATTTTAATTCTCCTTTACAAATTCCGCACCTATATTTTTTAAAAAAATTTTTAGCTAATCTCTGTCTATAGTATATAGTATTACAATTTTGACATTTAATAATGTATTTATATTTTTTATTATTTTCTTCAAAATATTCCAAATTACTCAATTTATAATCTTTTGCTTTATTTCCAAGTCTTGTTATATTATAATCTAGTTTTTCATTTATTAAATTAGCATAATTTTTAAATTCTTTTCCATGATTACTACAGTTTGGCAAACAATGAATAAGTTCATGCATAATAGTATTTTTTATTATTTCATCTTTTAATTCTAATACCCATTTACTTACTTCTATATGATGTTTTTTATATCTTGAAAAATAGATTTTTCTTTTAATAACATATTTTGAACTTTCATCAGGTTCTTCTTGTTTACAACAAGCATATCTTTTTTTTGATCTTTTAGATATTGATATATCTATATCTCCTATCAAAGTTTTATTTTCTATATTTATTCCTATACTTTTAAGCTCTGATTTACATTCTTTAAATAATTTGTATAATTTTTCTTGCATATTTTACCAGTTTTAACCTCTTTTAAAATTTATCGTATAAATATTTATATTTAAATATTAGAAATATTTTTTTAGTATTATTCATTAAAAGAATTTAAAAAGATTTCATGTATCTTAGGATTTATTCTTTTTAAAGAAATTGGTTTCATTTCTTTATTTGTAAAACAATGTTTTGTTTCTCCTGTTAAAACTAATAAATCATTATTTGTTTTATTAATAATTTCATACCCAACTACTAATTTTACTCCGGTATATTCTCTTATTGTTACTTTAATTTCAATTAAATCATCAAATTTCGCTGAGTGTTTATAAGTACATTGCACTCCAATTACTGGTATCATTATTCCTTCTTCTTCTAGTTTACTATATGGTAAACCCATTTTGTCCATTAAATATATTCTAGCCTCTTCTAAAAATCTTATATAGTTTGAATGATGTACAACTTTCATAGCATCTGTTTCATAGTAGTTAATTCTTCTTTTATATAACATTTCCATTTTAATTCTCCTCTTCTAAAGTTAATTTATTATAATCATTTATTATCTATCTTAATATTTAGTTTTTTGTGAAATATTAAAAAAATAAATATTTAATAAGAATTTTTTATAAAATTTTTTAATTTATATTTAAAAACTCGTCTATTGTTTTTTTAATTATCTCTATTCTTTTTATTGTTTCTTGTTTTTTAAAAATAAATTTATTTAAAATATCTTTTATATATTTTGTTTTGAAAACAACTTTTTTTGAATATTCAAAATTAAGATCATAAGCAAAAGAAATTATTGCTATAACATGATCTAATTCTGATTGATTTTTTTCAATTAAAATTTGTTTTTTATTAATAAATTGCTCAAAATAGCTATCTGAAATGCTTGAGATTCCAATCTTAATTCTTTCTTCTTCGCTCTCCCAAAACATAGTTTGTGCTTCATAAAAAATATCTAATTTATCTGCATCTCTAATGATTTTACAATGTAGTAAAACTTTTTCATCTTTAATATTTTCATCAATTTTAAATTTGTTATGATTTCTAATTGCTAATTTTATTATGTCATCATATTTGTCTTCTGAAATAAAATTTCTTATAAAATTATTTTCTTCTAATATTTCAGCACCTTTATCGCCATGATCAAAACTAAATTGATCACTATAAACTTTATATATTTTCCATTGTTCAAATCTTGCAATATCATGTAATAAACCTATTAAAATTGCTAAATCTATATCTTCTTTATCTAGGTTTAAACTTTCTGCTATTTTTTCACTATTTTTCATAACTCTAAACGAATGTTCATATTTTGATTTAATTCTTTTTTCATTCATATCATAATTACTAACATATTTAATAAACTCATTTTTTGCTTTTTTAATATCAATCATTTCTATCTCCTAATATTTATTAAACTCTTGAATCATATTTTAGTTCTATTTCAGAATATTCTTCTGGTTTTAACCCCACTCTCTTTTTCATATATTTTAAAGTAAAAATAATAATAAGAAAACTTAAAGCTCCAAAAAGTATCATAGATTTATTAGTTGGCATAAATCTAACTAAAGCAGATGCTATAACTCCAAAAATAATACTAAATGTAGCTCCAAGAAAACTATTTATTGCAAAAATTTTAGTATCAATTTTACTATTTGTAAAATTACTCAAGTATTTAATATATAAAACATTATATAATCCAACTGACATATATTTAATCATGTATAAAACAATTATTATTAAAACTGCTACTGGTATAGGAATTCTACAATAACTTGCAAGTCCTGAAAATAGGCAAGACAAAGTTAAACAAATACCTAAAACAGATAGTGTTCTATTTTTAAATTTTTCCTGAAAAATTTTCTCCGCTCCAGAAGAAAAGGCTGAAACTATATTTAGTAATGCAAATATTATGCCAATATACTTTGAAGAAACTTCTAGTTCTTCTAATAAACTTACCTCATAAGTTGCTAAAACTGTGAATATACCATAGAATATTGCTGAAAATAGTAATAAACTCTTACATCTATTAGATTTAAAAACAAATTCTACTATCTCTTTTAAGTTTTGATCTTCTATTTTTTCTTCTTTTGTAACTCTTGGTGGTTCCTCAAATTTAGTTGAAATTATTAAAGCTATTATAACAATAATCAAAGAAATCGTTATTGGAATATATCCATTTATTTCATATAAAAATCCTGAAAATATCATTGATACAGCACTTAATATGTAATATCCTGATATTGCTTTTCCTTGAATTTTTGAAAATATCTTACTTTTTTCTTCTTTTTCAAAAGTAATAGATTCATTAAGTATTGCATGTTCTGCAACATCTTTTAGTGCAAAAGCCATTGCACAAGTTATTTCTGCAATAATAAGATTAAATAAATTGGAAGCATTAATTACTAAAAATAAATATATTGCATTTAAAAAATTTCCCAAAATCATCGATTTTTTTCTGCCGATTTTTTCAATTAGAGTTGTTGCTGGGACTTGTGCAATCACAACAAAAAGTGAATAAAAAGTATCTACCAAGACAACATCTGAAATATCAATTTTTTTAATTTGAGTTAAAAATAATACATTAATAGTATAAAAAAACAAAAAATCACGTGATATTCTTCTATATTTAGGAAACAATTTTAAATTTTTGTTTTCTTTTTTCATTCTAAAACTCCTCTATTATAATTCTGGTGAAATAATAATTCTATAAATCCTTTATTATATGGTATAAATTTATTTTCATCTATTAGTTGTAAAACTTCCCTCTTGCTTGCCCAAACTATATTTTGTACCTCTTCATACTGCAGTTTCAAATTATTAATATCTATATCATCTTTTATAATAAAAATATCATCAAATCCTTTTTCATAATTAATTGTAAAATATGGCCTTTCTGATGAAAAATCATATTTATATCCTAGTTCTTCAAAAAGCTCTCTTTCTATTGCTTCTTCACTAGTTTCTCCTGAAATAACATGTCCCCCAGCAGTTATATCCCATAAATTAGGATAAGTTTCTTTAAAGCTTTGCCTTTTTTGAATCAATAACTCACTATCTGAATTAAAAATTCCAACATGCACTACTGTTTCATATTCTCCGATTTTTAAAGAAGCTCTTTGGCTTTTTAGAATTTTCTTACCTGTAATATTTCTATATTTATCATATACATCCCAAACTTCCATAAGGCACCTCCTTACTTGCTACAATTCTATCATATAATTACAAAAAAATATATATATTTATTTTATTTGACAGCAATTATCTCATAAATTTTTATACATTTTAATTTATGTATACTACTTTTTATATTCTGACCTATCAGTTACTTTATTGCTATATTAGTATTTTTATTATCCATTTCTTAATTAACATGTAGATATTCTTATTATATATCATCATATTTATCAACTAGACTTTTAACTTTTTATATGTTAGAATTTTTAAAAATATAAATATAATATATATTATAAATAAATAGAGGAAATTAATATGAAATTAAACTATACAGTTACTAACAATAAATATTTAAATGTAAAAGAAGTTTTAAAATCACATTTTAAAATCTCTGATAGATTATTAACCAAATTAAAAAAAAATCAAAAAATTTATCTAAACCATATTAGTACCTTTGTTAATGCTAAATTAAATTTAAATGATATAATAGAAGTTGATTTAAATTTTGAAGAACTTAGTAACAATATTGTTCCTATTAAGATGAATTTAGATGTAATTTTTGAAGATGAAACTATGCTTATTTTAAATAAATCCCCAAACATTCCTATACACCCATCAATATCACATTATAAAAATAGTCTTTCTAATGGTGTTCAATTTTATTATTTAAAAAACAACATAAAAACAAAAATTAGACCTGTAAATAGATTAGATAAAGATACTTCTGGTATTGTTATTTTTGCAAAAAACGAATATATACAAGAAATTTTAATAAAACAAATGAAAAATAAAATTTTTAAAAAAGAATATATAGCAATACTAGACGGATTTTTAGAAAAATCTTCTGGAACTATAAACGCTCCAATTTCTAGAAAAGAAAATTCAATAATCGAACGTGAAATAAATTCTAATGGAAATACTGCAATTACTCATTTTAATTTAATAAAAAATTTTAAATATGAAAATAAAAAATTATGTTTAGTAAATTTTGAATTAGAAACTGGACGAACTCATCAAATTAGAGTTCATTCAAAATATATAGGTCATTCAATTTTGGGGGATTCTCTATATGGAAATATTTCTTCTATCATAAATAGACAAGCTCTTCATGCTTATAAAGTCTCTTTTATTCATCCTATTTTTAATACAAACTGTATTTTTGAATCTCCTATACCAGAAGATATGAAAAGAATAATAAAATAAAACAGACCGGGAAGATTTGCTTTATATATATGCAAATTATCCCAGTCTGTTTAAAGCTCTACTTATTTCGTACTAATCTTGTCAGTGCAACGTTTCACATGAAAAATACGTTTCTTACTCAAACAATCATAATTTTCGCAAAAAATATTTTCCTCACAAAACGAACACCTCGTCGCCAGTCCGAACTTTGCTTCCAGTTTGATAACGAAGTGCTTAAAATTTCGTTTCAACATCCAGAAATGCTTTTCGAGCCACCGCTTAACTTCCTGACGTTTCATTTTGAAACTTTTCATGGTTAACACTCCTTTTTCTAAGTAACAAGATTTCTGCTGTTTTTTTATTTTATATAATAATTATGACTGTACTATGCAGAAAACATGAATTTATTGTGTCTTTATAAAATTAAGCTGTTTCTTCTTTTTGATTTGTTTTTACTTTTCTTTTCGGTTTTGGTATTTCTCTTTTTTTATTTTCGTCAATAATAAGCTCTGGATTTGCTTTATTTTCTACAGTTTCTCTTGTTATTATACATTTTGATATCTTTTCATTTGATGGTATATCATACATAACATCTCGCATGATTTCCTCAATAATTGAACGTAAGCCTCTTGCTCCTGTATTTCTTTCTATTGCTTTGTCAACAATAGCTTCTAAAGCATCTTGATTAAATTCTAGCTCAACTCCATCTAGTTCTACTAATTTTTTGTATTGTTTAATAAGTGCATTTTTAGGCTTTGTAACAATATCAATTAATGCCTCTTTTGTTAGTCCTTCTAATGTCGCCACTATTGGTAATCTACCAACAAATTCTGGTATTAATCCAAATTTTAATAAATCTTGTGGTAGGATTTGTTTAAAGATTTCTGTTTTATTAAAATTCTTTTTACTTTCAATTTCAGCACCAAAACCAATAGATTTTTTGCCAATTCTATCCTTTATAATATTTTCTAATCCTTCAAAAGCTCCTCCACAAATAAACAATATATTTGATGTATCTATTTGAATAAATTCTTGATGTGGATGCTTTCTTCCTCCTTGTGGTGGTACTGATGCAATTGTTCCTTCAACAATTTTAAGTAAAGCTTGTTGAACTCCTTCTCCACTTACATCTCTTGTTATAGATGGATTTTCAGATTTTCTTGTTATTTTGTCTATTTCATCTATATATATAATTCCTTTTTGAGCTTTTTCAACATCATAATCAGCTGCTTGAATAAGTTTTAATAAAATATTTTCAACATCTTCTCCAACATATCCTGCTTCTGTAAGTGTTGTTGCATCAGCTATAGCAAAAGGAACATCTAATATTTTTGCTAGAGTTTGAGCAAGTAAAGTTTTTCCACAACCAGTAGGTCCTAATAATAAAATATTACTTTTTTGTATTTCAATATCATCTAAAGATTCTAAATTATTTATTCTTTTATAATGATTATATACTGCTACTGATAAAGTTTTCTTAGCTTCTTCTTGACCAATAACATAATCATCCAAAATTTTTTTAATTTCTGCTGGAGTAAGCATATCAACTGGTTCATGTTTTTCATCTGATTCATAAATTCCTTCATCAATAATATCTTGACAAAGTGCTACACATTCATCACATATATATACTCCTGGTCCAGCAATTATTTTTTTTACAACTTCTTGTGGTTTTCCACAAAAAGAACATTTCACAATTCTATCTTGATTTTTAGACATATATATACCTCTAAATTTATTTAGATTTTTAGGAAATTATCTATAAACCTTTAATTTCTTTTATCTAATATACCATCTATTAAACCATACTTTAGTGCTTCTTCAGCTGTCATATAGTTATCTCTTTCTGTATCTTTTTCAATAGTTTCTAAACTTTGACCTGTTCTATCACTTAATAATTTGTTTAACTTTTCTCTTGTTTTTACCATATGATCTGCATGTATTTTTATTTCTGTTGTTTGCCCAGAAAGCCCTCCACCAGCAATTAATGGTTGGTGGATTAATATTTCTGCATTAGGAGTTGCAAATCTTCTTCCTTTTGCTCCTGAGGCAAGTAAAACTGCACCCATACTTGCTGCCATACCAACACAAATGGTTGATACTGGACATTTAATGTAATTTATTGTATCAACTATTGCCATACCATCTGTAATTGATCCTCCAGGACTATTGATATATAAACTTATTTCTTTATCTGGATCTTCTGATTCCAAAAATAAAAGTTGTGCAACAACTAAACTTGCTGAAACATGATTTACATCTTCTGCCAAAAATATTATTCTATCTTTTAATAATCTTGAGAAAATATCATAAGACCTTTCTCCTCTGCTTGTTTGTTCGATAACATAAGGTACTAAACTATTATCTATCATTATTCATCTTCCTTTCATTGTTTGATTTTATTTTATGTTTTAGCAAAAATCACTATTAACTTTTTGCTTTCCAACTATTTTATAACTATATACTAAAAAAAAAGTTTTTTCAATATATTTATTCTAAAAAAATAATAAATTAATTTTTAAAATTCGACATAAAAATAAACCCTAATTGTTAAACTTTTTTGTCTAACAATTGGGTGGCTTCAATCTTAAGAGCTTCTTTAATATTATTATATAATAATTTTTTAAAATTTCTATTATATAAAACGCTTCTCAAAAATTTTACACTAATTTTATTCATAAAATTTAAAACAAAAATAAAAACGTGGACATTTCATATTTTTTAAATTTTACAATTATTGAAACATCCACTTTTATTATTATTCAGCTTTTTTAGTTGATTTTTTAGTTGGTTTCTTTTCTGTTTTTGTTTCTTTTTCAGATTTTGCTTCTTTATCAGCTTCAGCCTTTTTACTTGTTTTTTTAGTAGTAGATTTTTTTTCTACTTTTTCTGTTTTTTCTTCTTTTTCCTTTTTTTCTTCAATAACTTTAACTTTTGCATTATCAACTATGTATGCAATAGCCTTTTCAGATTTAATACTATCTTTTATATGTCCTAATAATTCTTCGTTATTTCTTAAATCTTCTTCTTTTCTTCCATAAGTAGTTGCTAATTCTTTTATTTTTTCATCTACTTCTTTATCAGAAATTTCTAATTTTGCATCATTAAAAACAGCATCTAATACTAATCTTATTTGTATATTTTGTTTTGCTGGTTCTTGACTTTCATTTCTAAAATCAACTTTTGTTTTACCAAGCATTTGTAAATATTGTTCTAAATTAATTCCTTGATATGAAAGTCTTCTATCCATATCTTGTTCCATATTATCAATTTCAAGTTCTATCATACCTGATGGAATATCAATTGTTGAATCTGCAGCTACTGCTTTAACTGCCTTTTCTTCTAGTTCTGCTTTAGATCTTTCTTCATTTTGTTTTTCTTTTTTAGATTTTATATCAGCTTTTAATTCCTTTAATGTATCAAATTCACTAACATCTTTAGCAAATTCATCATCTATTTTTGGTAATTCTTTTTCTTTTATTTCATGAAGTGTTACTTTAAATACAGCATCTTTTCCAGCTAATTCTTTAGAAAAATATTCTTCTGGGAATTTAACTTTTACATCTTTTACTTCTTCTGTTTTCATTCCGATAACTTGATCTTCAAATCCTGGTATAAATGTATTACTTCCTAATTCTAATTCATGATTAGAAGCTTTTCCACCTTCAAATTCAACTCCATTAACAGAACCAACAAAATCTATAACAGCTATATCACCTTTTTTAGCAGCTCTATCTGAAACTGTTACCATTCTGCTGTTTCTTTCTGCCATATTTTTAATTTCAGCATCTATATCAGTTTCTTCTACTTTATATTCTGTTTTTTCTATTGAAATTCCTTTATATTTTCCTAATTTTACTTCTGGTTTAACATCTACAATTGCTGTAAATATTAAATCTTTTCCTTTTTCCATTTGAACTATATCTATTTTTGGTCTACTAACAACTTCTAATTTTTCATTTTTTATTGCTTCATCATATATTGCTGGTACAACTTCATTAAAAGCATCTTCATAAAAAATTTCATCTCCGTAGTATTTTTCAACTATATTCATTGGAGCTCTTCCTTTTCTAAAACCAGGAATATTAAAATATCTTGCATTTTTATTAAATACTTTTTTTATTCCTTCGTCAAAAACTTTAGCTTCAACAGTAAATTCTAATTTTAATTCGTTTTTATTTTCTGTCTTTTCTACTTTTACACTCATTTTATTTCCTCCATTTTCTTCCTATTTTCATAAATAGCTTTTATATTATATCACAATAAAAATAAAAAGCAAGTTTTTTATAAAATTTTCATTGATATTTCTTACCACATAAAAAGTGAAAGTAAAACTAAAGTCTACTTTCACTCTGCTATTTTAATTAGTATATAATTTCTTATTAATCTCCTAAACACATTCCTAAATCTCTAGCAATTTTTATTAAATCATCATCCATTTTAATTTTTCTTATATTGCTTTCCTTTGTATTTCCTGAAGCTGCTCCCACAACTTTATTATTTCCAACAACATCTTCTAATGTTACATAACTCATTTCTCCTTTTTTATATGTTACTAAAACATTAAAGATTCCTTGCATAGCAAGTTCCATTGCTTTACAACCATATTTTGTTGATAATATTCTATCAAAAGCTGATGGGGTTCCTCCTCTTTGAACATATCCTAATACTGTGTTTCTTGTTACCATACCAGTTAATTGTTCTAGTTCATTTGCAATTTTTTCTCCAACACCACCAAGTCTTATGTTGTCTAAACCAGCACCGTCATTTAAAGTTTTCTTTACTGTAATAGTACCATCTTTTGGCATAGCACCTTCAGAAGTTACGACTATTGAAAATTCTTTTCCTCTTGCTCTTCTTTCATTTATCTTATCAACTACTTTATTTATATCATAAGGAATTTCTGGAATTAAAGCAACATCAGCACCTCCTGCAATTGCTGATTCAAGTGCAAGCCATCCTGCATATCTACCCATTACTTCTAGAACCATTACTCTATGATGTGCTTCTGCTGTTGTATGAAGTCTATCTAAGGCTTCTGTTGCAACAGAAACTGCTGTATTATATCCAAAAGTCATATCTGTATGTGCAACATCATTATCTATAGTTTTAGGAACACCAATACAATTTATACCTTTTAAAGAAAAATCTCTACTTGATTTTTGTGTTCCATCTCCACCTAAAGTGAATATGCAATCAAAGCCTGCATTTTTTATATTTTGTACACAAATGTCTGATAAGTCTTTATATTCTACTGTTCCATCTTCATTTACTACTTTATAATTAAATACATTAGTAGCATTTGAAGTTCCTATTATTGTACCACCTTTTGTTAATAATCCTGAGGCATTACCTTGCAAATCTAATTTAACATAATTATTTTCTAATAAGCCTTTATATCCCTCTATAAAACCATAACATTCTACTCCATAAGTTCTACCTGTTTTTACTATTGCTCTTATGACAGCATTTAAACCTGGCGCATCTCCACCGTTAGTTAATATAGCTACTTTTTTTACTTTTGATTCCATATTATAAAACCCCTCCTGCTTTTATCTATTAAATTTATTATTTCACAATCTTTTCACATTATATACAATATTTTTTTATAATACAAGGTTTTTTATAATAATTATACAATTATTTTCTTAGAATACTAAACCAGTTTTGAACTGTAAAGTTAAACATATTCAATATATTTTTTTTACTTATATCCTTTTCCGCAACAAGATTAGCTGAAAAAACTAATTCATTATCTAAATAATAATTTATGTTTCCTAAAACATCTCCTGCCCTAATTGGAGCCTCTATATTTTCATTAATATTTAACTCTTGATTTATTTTATTCTCTTCTGATTTTTTAATTAATACACCACCGTCGTTTTCGAACACAAGATTGATATTAGACTCAGTTCCTTTTTTTACTTCTATATTCTGAAATATTTCTCCTTTAGTTGCAATTTTTTTGAAATCATAAGTATTAAATCCATAATCTAACAAAAGTTTAGCTTCTGAAAATCTAACTTTAGGCGTAGGAGCTCTTAAAACAACAGCTATTAGTGATAAATTATTTTTTGTAGCACTAGCTGACAAATTATATAATGCAAGTGAAGTAGAACCTGTTTTTAGTCCTGTAGCTCCTTCATAAGTACGAATTAGTTTATTTGTATTGACTAACTCTGATTTTCCATCGCGAAGGCTATCCATCCATATTGTTGTATATCTAGTAATCTCTGGATGATTTTGTAAAAGCTCTTTAGACATTAAAGCTATATCATAACTTGTAGTAAGATGACCATCCTCATCAATTCCATGGCAATTTTTAAAAGTAGTATCATTCATTCCTAATTCTTTTGCTCTGTCATTCATTTTCTGAACAAACAATTCTTCGCTTCCAGATAAATATTCTGCCATAGCAACTGTACAGTCATTTGCACTTACAACACAAATTGCTTTAAGCATCTCATCAACTGTTAGACTTTCTGTTTCATTGAGCCAAATTTGTGATCCTCCCATGGATGCTGCATTTTGACTGCAAGGTATTTGAGTATCCAAAGTAATTTCGCCTCTATCTAAGGCCTCCATAATAAGTAATATCGTCATAATTTTGGTTACACTTGCAGGACGAAGCTGCTTATGAGAATCTTTCTCATATAAAATTTTACCTGTACTTTGTTCAATTAAAATTGCACTTTCTGACTCTATATTTAAAAAGTTTTCTGCAGTAGTATCTGCATTAACTTCGGTGGTGTCATAATCTTCTGACCATACTGGCACAGTAGTATATAAAGCTAATGAATTTGTACTAAAAATAAATATAAATATTATAAATATGTATAAAATTTTTCTTCTCATATTCTCCTCCACTCTTCTTTAATAAATATTATGATAATATTTTTCAAATATTACTATAAATATTGTATAGAAAAGCACATATTATAATATTTATAAAATTTTATACATATATCAATATATTTTTCATTATCAATGTTATTGTATGTGACTTTCTTTAAAATTTCATATAATAAGAATTTTTAAGAAATTTTCTAAATATATAAAATTTAAAATAGTTTCTTACATATATAAAAAAGAAACTTATATTTAATTTATATAAGTTTCTTTTTTTACAATCTAATATTTATTTTTCTCCTAATTGTTATAATTATTTTTATTAAAATCTTCAATATTTTCCTTAAATTCTGTTAAGGTATTTTCTATATCATCTTTTACATTTTCAATTGCCGTACTATTGTCTAAATATTCCTTTCCTAAAAATATATCAATCATTACAGCTATCATAACTACTAAATATTCATAATTTAAATTATTTACTTCTAATCTATATTCTCTTCTTATTAATGGATCCATGCAATCTATACTTCCAATAACAATCTCGTCCAGTTCAATTAAATAGTGATTATCCGAATAATCAGCAGCAATTTTTAAATCTTTTTTATTGATTTTTCCTTCAAAAATATTTTTAACTTCATCTTTATTTCGTGCTATTTCTATTTTTTCAAATGGCTGTTTTAAAAAAGTATATTTATCATTTCTATAATCACTATACTTTAATGTCCATGCTTCTCTTTTTTCTTTACAATTTTTAAATATAAATTCATTCATTAAAGGATTTTCTCTTGCTTCATATATTATTTTTGAAGTAGTATCTGAAAATTCAAAAAGCTTTCCAACAACTATCAAATTAGCTAAAGCCTTTTTTACATCTTCCTTCATATATAAAACTCTTTTCACACTCGTTATATGTTCTGTAATAGTTCCGTTTTTAATATAATCTCTTAATAAATCATAGATTTGTTCTATCATTCTATCAGTTCGTGCTAAATCAATTGCAGAATCTACCTTTAATATATCATCTTCTATATGATTTTCTTCTAATACCCTTTCTAATATTATTTCATCAGCTCTTATACTTATTCTTATAAGATATTTTCCTCTAATATCGGCAATTATATTAGAATGTTCTGAATTTAAATCAAATCTTAATTCTCCAATTTCTTCTTGATATTTTTCTAGTAACTCAAAAACATCTTTAATGCTTAAATTTTTATTATTTTTAATTCTCTTAAATCCTTCAAAATCTTCAAAATCCATAGCTTATCTTTGTATGATAATATCATACTTTCCTCCTTTTGTATATTTATAAAATTATTTTAACATATATTATATAAAAAATCTAGGATTTGAAATATATTAAAAAAATAATACATTTCAAATCCTAGATTTTATTGCGCAATAAATTTTATATTTTGGATACTTAAAACTAAATTAAGCAATACCATATTTTTTCTTAAATTTATCTGCTCTACCACCTGTAGTATTTTGTTTTAAGCTTCCTGTCCAAAATGGATGACATTTAGAACAAACATCAACTTTCATTTCTGGTTTTGTTGAATTTGTTTCTATAACGTTTCCACATGCACAAATAATTTTAGAAGCTGTATAATTAGGTTGTAATTCTTTTTTCATGTAAATTCACCTCTTTCTTACATTTTAAAAACAATCTTTTATATAATAACATAATATTTTTTACATTGCAAGTATTTTTAATTTATTTTTTATAAATTATTATTTTTTATGTTACAAGTACACTAATATTTCATATTTTAATATAATACTATGAATTTTGTACCTTGATTATCTTTTTTTTCATCATTTTCTGTAGATGTTTCTTCATTTGTTTCAGAATCTTTTTGTGCTACTGTTTCTTCTACTTTTTCATCTGTTTGAATAGCTTCTTCTGCTCCATTTTCTATAGAATTTGAAACTTGGTTATTAACTAAAGTATTCTCATCACTAACAGTTTCTTCTTTCTGAAATAAGTTAAATACTGTTGTTCCATCATCAACACTTTTTAAATTTATTTCCAAAGAATTTCTATTTACCAATTTAGACATTATATTATATATACATGCTATTATGCATACAGCTAACAAAAATTTTTTCCATATTTTGGGTAACATCTATTAATCCTCCGACTATACTACTACAAATATCATTATACTATATTTTATGAAAAAGTCAATGCTATTATGTAAACAATTCAAATATTTTATTTTTTATTATTTTTATAAAAATATCTTGCTTTTTTATAAATATTATGTTAGACTATTAAATAGTCAGTTTATTAAAAATAATGGAGGTGCTTTAGATATGGCAAAATGCGCATTTTGTGGAAAAGAAACAAGCTTTGGAAAACAACTTAGTATTACTCGTTCTCATATCAGTAAAAGAACTACTAGAACAGTAAAACCAAACTTAAGAACTGTAAAAGCTGTTATAGATGGAAAAGTTAAAAGAGTTTGTGTATGTTCTAAATGTTTACGTTCTGGAAAAGTTCAAAGAGCTGTTTAATAATACAAAATTAATAATTATAATATATAAAAAAAGAAAAACCTATGTAAGTAGATTTTTCTTTTTTTATTTTATATCATTTTCATAAATAACATTTTATTACTAAATATTTTTCTAAAATTAATAAAGTTATTTTGAATATCATATTCTGCATATTTTATATTTATAGTATAATTAATATTTTATAAATTTTAAATAATAGGAAAACTATTTCCTATTATTTAAAACTCTTACATATTTTTCCCTAAATTTTATGTAGATTTAATTCCGAAAATGAATTTTACAAATCCTCTTAAAAATTTAGGTACTTTTTTTACAACAATTGTCATCTGTCTTCCTCCTATTTACCTAGTAAAAATTTTATGCCTCCGATAAACATTGCTACTCCCATTATGAATATCCAGGCCACAGGAGGAAGAAATAGAACTAAAATAATACCTATTCCGAGTCCTATAAGAGCTCCTGCTATTATTTTTCTAAATTTACACCAAATCATTTTGCTTCCTCCTTTATATATAATATTATTTTTTAATATATTATGTGATGAGTATAGCAAAATTTACATAAAATTACTAAGAATTATCTTCATCGTCTTTATCGTCATTTTCATCGTCAAAGTCACATTCGTCGTCATCTTCATCATTTTCATCATAAGTATTAGTACAATCATGCATACAATGAGCACAATCTGAATCACAATAATCATCATCTTCCATTACAGCTCCGCCTGCATAAGCAATATCTTCTAATAGATCCAAACTCTCATCTTCACTAAGAATTTCATCATCAACTTTTATCTCTTTAATTTCAAATTCTTCTGCATTATCATCTACTGCAAATCTTATTAAAATTGTACAAGGCTCGTCATCACAAGTAGCTTCTCCAGTAAAATCAACATAGACTTGTTTATTTTCTTTTACAACATTGTAGTTTATATTATCAAAAAATGATTCAAACAATTCGCCAATTTTAAAATCTGGAATTGCATTGAATTCTCCATTACAAATTAAACCTATATAATTTTCATCAGTAATATTTTCCATTTTTGGTCTCCTTTTTATATATAAATTTTTAATTCATGTTATAATAACATAAAAACATTAACTTTTCAACATTAGTTATTGGTTTTATTCTTTTTTTTCTTATCTTTTGGTTGCTTTACTTGTAATTTGGGAAAAGCTTCCATTAATCTTTTTCTTAAAACTGATTTTTGTTTAAAATTTTCAACAACCTTTTTAGTTATTTCTTCTGAATTATTTTTTATGCTTTTTAAAGTATTATCTAGTTTTTGAATAGAAGATTTTTGGAAAGTTTCAAATTCTTCTTTAGTTTTTCTAATCTTTTGATCAAAAATTTGTTTAGATTCTTTTTGTTTCATTTCCCACTCAGATTTTTTTAATTTTATTTGTGTATCAAATTCATCTTTTTTGTTAATTAATCTTTCTGTAATAGCTTCTCTTTGCATTCTTATTTTTTCTGCTAATTCTCGTGGAGACTCAGTAAGTGTTCCAATCATCTTTGTTCTATGATATTTTACCGTTCTTTGAAATTTCAATCCCTTTACTTTTAATCTTCTGCTAAATATTATAACATCTGATTCAGCTTTCATTAAAACATCTTCTGCCTTATCTTTCACTTTGTTTCCTATTTCTTCAGTATTATCTTTTTCTTTATAAGTTTCTCCTTTAAAGCTTATAATTATTTTGAAAGATAATATAATATCTATAACAAATAAAAAACTCAAAATAATAGTTATTATATCTCTTGCTAAATCTGGTATTTTCAAATAAATATTAATAAAAAATGGATTAATTAAACATATAATTGTTGTTCCTGCTATACCAAAAGGAATTAAGGTCTCTAAACAAATTCTTCCATTTATATTAAACTTTCTATTTGTATAATCCCACCACCTAGCATTAAATAACTTTTCCATAATATAACTTGTAGTATATTCTAGTAAACCGCAAATAACTGTTGAAAGTATGAAAAGTGCAAATATATCTTCTGTATAATTTTTTAGTAAGATACTTATCAAAACAACCCCAGTTCCATACACAGGACAATATGGTCCTATTAAAAAACCTCTGTTTACAAATTTCTTTACCTTTAAAATGCCTCCAATAGATTCCATTACCCATCCTAAAAAAGAATAAGTAAAAAACAATAATATATATATTTCAATACTTTTTAACATAAAAAACTCCTTTTATAGAGATATCCTTTTGTGTTTTTATTATACCATAAAAAATTTTTTTAACAATGTCTCATTTTAAGAATTTCTATATATAATATCTACATAATAAAAATTTATACATTTTCAAAGCATTTTTATAAGCTTAATTTTATCTTTATTTCATTAATTTTTTTCTTTGTTTGTTCATAGCCTTGATTATATAGTTCTTCTATTTTAGTTTTCTCTAGTAGTCCTACACTTGCTGTATCTATTTTTAACAAATAATCTGTTCCTTCCCATTCATATTTGTAAAGTTCATGGCAAAGTATTGAAAAAGATTTGCTTATAACCTCAAATAAATTTTTACAACATTTTCTATCTTTATTTGTAAAAACTATACTAAGCACTTTATCTGCTCCAGCTCTTTTAGTTTCTCTCCAAGGTAAGTTTTCAGAAATTCCACCATCTACTAAAAGCTCTCCTTTATATTTGCATGGTGAAAATATTCCTGGATAACTACAACTAGCTTGAACTGCTGTTCCAATATTAACATTATTTATGTATTTTACTTCGTCACAGTTGTTCTGTAATATATTATTTGAAAACACATATACTTTTTCATTATTAATATTTACCGCTGGAATAAGTAATGGCATTTTAATTTGATTTATATTTTCAATTCCTTTTGTTTTGCAAATTTCATTAACTAGCTTTTTTATTTTTTCACCACTATTTAATCCATCAATATTAAAATTTCTTTTTAATATTACATTTTTTAAAAATTTCAAAATATTTTTAATGTCTATATATTTTATTTGATTCACATATTTTTTAAATATTTCGTAAATTTCATCAACTGTAAATCCTGACGCATATAAACAAGATACTATACTTCCTGAACTTGTTCCTGATATAAAATAAAATTTAATATTTGCCTCTTCTAAAGCTCTTATCGCTCCAATATGTGCAAATCCTTTTATTCCTCCTCCTGAAAGACATAAACCTAATTTCATAAAAAAATCACCTCAAATATAATATTCAAAGTGATTATTTAGTGTAACTATAATATTTTATAATAATATTATAAAATATTAGGTTATTGAAAAAGTTGTTGTTAGACATATAAAATTATATTAATTATTTCTAATTAACATAATTTTATTCTGAAGCTTCAGAAACAAGCTCTTCGATTAATTTTTTTACGGTTGTTATTTTATCTATTTTGTAAGCATTACTACCAACAAATAATAAAGCATCATCTATATTCCCTTCTACAGCATTTATTAGAGCTCTTGTTATACAATAAGGTGTTTCTTTTGGATTACATGTTTTTATACAATTTAAACACTTTTTATCTGTTCCTTTTATTCCTGCTAATTTTCTTTTTTCTACTTCTTTCATAAATTTATTGTTAATTGCTCTACCCGGCATTCCTACTGGACTTTGTACAATCTCTATCTCTTCTTTTGTAGCTTTTATATAAGTTTCTTTATATTTTATATCTGCATCACATTCTTCTGTTGCTACAAATCTAGTTGCCATCTGCACTCCAGCAGCACCATACTCTAAAGCCTTTTTAATATCTTTACCTGTATATATTCCTCCGGCTGCTATAACAGGTATTCTTGTATTATACTCTATTTCAAATTCTTTAACCTTTTGAACTACTTCTTTTACTATTTGATATATATCTTTTCTATTTTTATCTTCTAGTTCTTCTCTTGAAAATCCTAGATGTCCACCTGCTTCTGGTCCTTCTACTACAATCATATCTGGAAGACGTTTTTGTCTTAGCCATAATTTAATCATAAGGACTGCACCTCTTGCAGAAGATATTATTGGTGCAATTTTTACTTTAGTTCCTTCTACAAGTTTAGGTAATTCTTTTGGAAGTCCTGCTCCTGAAATTATCAAATCTATACCACTTTCAATAGCTTTCTTTACATTTTCTTTATAAAAATTTGTAACGCTCATTATGTTTATAGCTACAATTCCATTTCCTTCAGAAATTTCTTTTGCTTTTTTTATATGTTTTTCTAAAGCTCTCAAATTAGCATTTAGAGTATTTGTTTCAAAATCTGGTTCGTCAAAGCCAATTTGAGCTGTTGATATAACACCTATTCCTCCTTCTTTTGCAACTGCTCCAGCTAATTTTGAACGTGATATTCCAACTCCCATTCCACCTTGAATAATTGGAACCTTGGCAACTAAATCTCCTATTTTTAACTCTGGTAATTTCATATTTCCATCTCCTATTTTTAATAAATATATAGTTATAAAACAACAAAACAATTCAAATTATTCTATCATATAATACCTCTTATCTTATTATATAGTTTTAAACTCTAGATATGCTTTAAAAAATATAGGTGATTTATTATCACCATATATTTTATATAATATCTACTTTATATAATAAATTAAAACTTATAAAGTAAATTACTGTAAGTTATAGAATAACACTAATTATAAAATATTTTAAATTTTATAATCCCATAATATTATATCCACTATCTGCATAAATTACTTGACCTGTAATTGCTCTTGACATATCACTTAATAAGAAAGTAACTGCATTTCCAACCTCTTCTGTTGTTACATTTCTTCTTAATGGTGCTTTTTCCTCAACTACACTTAAAATTGAATTAAAATCTTTAATTCCTTTAGCAGATAAAGTTTTTATTGGACCTGCTGATATAGCATTTACTCTTACTCCCATAGGACCTAAGTTATCAGCTAAATATCTAATACTACATTCTAAAGCTGCTTTTGCAACTCCCATTACATTATACCCTGGTAAAACTTTTGTTGAACCATAATATGTTAAAGCTGTTATACTTGCATTTTCATTTAAAACTTCTAAATCTCTTGCAATTCTAGCTACAGCAACTAAACTATATGCACTAACATCATTCGCATGAGCAAATCCTTCTTTACTTGTATTTATAAAATCATTTCTTAAATCTTCTGTATTTGCATGTGCTATACTATGTAAAATTCCATCAATTTTCCCATAATCATTTTTTATTGTTTTAAATAAACTTTCTATTTCTTCATCTTTTGAAGCATCACAAGTATATGCCTTAAATCCTTTAAATTCAGATACAAGTTCTTCTATTTTTTCTCTGTTTTCTTCTCCCATAAATGTAAAAATTAATTTTGCTCCTTGTTCATAAGCAGCTTTAGCAGCGCCATAAGCAATACTCCATTTGTTTCTAATTCCCATAATTAAAATTGTTTTGTCTTTTAATATCATCTTTTTTCTCCTTTTTACTTTATATTTTACTAATATTATTATATTAGTTATTTTAAACGTTATTTTTTATTTAAATATTATGCATATTTAATACTATTACTCCTAATTAAATATATACTCTTTATTAATCATTTTTATTATTTGTATTATAATTTTAATAAATAAAATTTATTTCAATTTACCTTCCTATTTTTCTGAATTTATCATATCTTTCAGAAACTAAAGTTTCTATATCTTTATTAATTAATTTAGGTGTTGTTTTTTCTATATATTCTTTTATATTTCGTGCTACAAATTCTTTGTCAAAATGTGCTCCACCAACAGGCTCTTTAATTATTTCATCAATAACTCCAAAATCATATAAATCTTGCGCTGTAAGTTTCATTTTTTCAGCTGCTTCTTTAACTCTTGTTCCATCTTTCCAAAGAATACTCGCATATCCTTCTGGTGAAAGTATAGAATAAATCGAATTTTCTAGCATAATAACTTTATCTCCTATTCCTATTGCTAAAGCTCCACCACTAGAACCTTCACCTATTACTATTGCAATTATTGGAACTTTTAAATTTGCCATCTCCATCATACTTCTTGCTATAGCCTCACCTTGACCTCTTTCTTCTGCTCCAATTCCTGGATAAGCACCTTTTGTATCAATAAAAGTTATTATTGGTCTATGAAACTTCTCAGCTTGTTTCATAAATCTAATGCCTTTTCTATAACTTTCTGGATTAGGCATACCAAAATTTCTTCGTATATTTTCTTTAGTATTTCTACCCTTTTGTTCAGCTACTATTGTATAATTTTGATTTCCAATTCTTCCTAGTCCACAAACAATTGCTTTATCATCCTTAAAAGCTCTATCACCATGTAATTCCATAAAATCATCAAAAATTATTTCTATATAGTCTAAAGCTGTTGGTCTTTGAGGATTTCTTGCTATTTCAACTTTATCCCAAGCAGTTAAATTTTCATAAGCTTTTTTTCTCAAGTTAAATAATTTTTCCTTGGTTTCCTTAATCTCATCACTAACATCTATAATTCTATCTTTACTAATATTATTAAGTTCTTTAATAACTTCCTCAAGATTTTTTATTTCTTCACTTAAGTCTGTCAAAATATACCTCCTTATATAAATTATTTATTAAATCTTATTAATTTATAAAGTGTTTCTTTCATATCTTTTCTTTCAACTATTTTATCTACAAAACCATGTTCTAATAAAAATTCTGAAGTTTGAAATCCTTCTGGAAGTTCTTCTCCAATAGTTTGCTTTATAACTCTTGGTCCTGCAAAACCAATCATAGCTTTAGGTTCAGCAAGTATGATATCTCCAAGTGAAGCAAAACTTGCTGTAACACCACCATAAGTTGGATCTGTAAGAACAGATATAAAAAGTATTCCAGAATCATTTAACTTGGCAATAGCACTTGAAGTTTTTGCCATTTGCATTAAAGAAATAATTCCTTCTTGCATTCTTGCTCCACCAGAAACTGAAAATATTATGATTGGTAAATTAAGTTCTATTGCTTTTTCTATAGAATAAGTTATTTTTTCACCAACAACACTTCCCATACTTCCCATTAAGAAATTTCCGTCCATTACACAAATAACAGCTTTTTCTTCGTTTATTTTTCCTATTCCGCAAACTACAGCTTCATCTATTCCTGTTTTATTTCTTAATCCTTCTAGCTTTTCCATATAACCATCTAAATTTAAAGGATTAGTTTCTTTTACATCAACTTCAAATGGTATAAAACTGTTTTCATCAGTTATTTGTTTTATTCTTCTTCTTGCTGATAATCTAAAATGATTACCACAATTTGGACAAACACTAAAATTTTCATGTAGAGTTTCTTTATATAGAATCTCACCACATTTTTCACATTTAACCCATTTTCCAACTGGTATATCAACTTTACTATCTTTAAGATTATCTTTTACTTGATTTCTTTTCTTTAATTTATCAATTATCATACTAAAACAAAACCTTTCTTTTAAGTTAAAAGTATCATTTTTTATATATTTAACAATCTATTTATATATCAACCTAATAACTTACTAATAAAAGATGTATCAAAATTTCCTGATATAAAATCTTCATTTTCTAATATCTTATATAAGAAATCTATATTTGTATCTATTCCATCTATTATACACTCTTCTAGTGCTCTTTTCATTTTAGAAATTGCTTCTTTTCTATTTTCAGCATGAACTATTAGTTTTGCTATCATAGAATCATAAGTTGGTGGTATTTTATATCCTGAATATACCGCTGTATCAATTCTTACTCCATTCCCACCTGGTAAATTTAAATCTTTTATTTCACCTGGACATGGCATGAAATTTTTATCTGGATTTTCAGCATTAATTCTACACTCTATACTGTGTCCATTAAAATTTATGTCTTCTTGTTTAAATCTTAGTTTTTCACCTGAAGCAATCCTTAATTGTTCTTTTACAATATCAACACCTGTGACCCATTCTGTAACAGGATGTTCAACTTGTATTCTAGTATTCATTTCCATAAAATAAAAGTTTTTATCTTTGTCAACTAAAAATTCTATTGTTCCTGCATTAGAATATTTAGAAGCTTTAACTGCTTTTATTGCAGCATTTCCCATTTTTTCTCTTAATTTCTCATCTAAAACAGTTGATGGACTTTCTTCTAATACTTTTTGATTTCTTCTTTGAACAGAACAATCTCTTTCTCCAAGATGAATGACATTTCCAAATTCATCTGCTAATACTTGTATTTCAACATGTCTTGGGTTAACAATAAATTTTTCCATATATATTTCATCATCATTAAAAGAAACTTTTGCTTCTTGTTTAACTATATTATAAGAATCTTCTAAATCTTCTATTTTTTCTACTAATCTAATTCCCTTTCCTCCGCCTCCAGCAGAAGCTTTAAGCATTATAGGGAAACCTATTTCTTGAGCTATTTTTTTAGCTTCCTCGAAATTTTTTAAACTTCCGTCAGATCCTGGTACTACTGGAACTCCAGCCGATTTCATAAGATCTTTTGCATTTGATTTATTTCCCATTAAATCAATAATTTTATATGATGGTCCTATAAATTTTATATTACTTTCCTCACACATTTTAGCAAATTGTGCATTTTCAGATAAAAAACCAAAACCTGGATGTATACTATCACTTCCAGTTAAACTAGCAGCTTCTAATATATTTTTTATATTTAAATAACTTTTTGCAGAAGGAGCAGGACCTATACAAACTGCTTCATCAGCAAGTTTTGTATGTAGACTATTTTTATCTGCTTCAGAATAAACAGCAACAGTTCTAATGTTCATTTCCTTACAAGCTCTTATTATTCTTACAGCAATTTCTCCTCTATTTGCAATTAAAACTTTATTTAACATTTTCTTTCTCCTTATAAATTAACCTACTATTGCAAAAGTAAGTTCACCTTTTGCTGCAACCTTTCCATCTACAGTTGCTATAGCTTCTCCAATTCCGACAGGTCCTTTAGTTTTAATAATTTTCACTTCTAATTTTAAAACATCACCTGGAATTACTTGCTTTTTAAATCTTAATTTATCAATTCCACCAAATAAAGCATTTTTTCCTTTATTTTCTTCCATTGATAGAATTGCAACAGCACCTGTTTGTGCTAAAGCTTCAACAATTAATACTCCTGGCATAATTGGTTGACCAGGAAAGTGTCCTGCAAAATGAGGTTCATTTATACAAACTGTTTTATAAGCTATTGCACTTTCACCTGGAACAAATTCTTCAACTCTGTCAATCATTAAGAATGGAGGTCTTTGAGGTATTATTTTCATGATTTCATTTATATCTAACATAACTTTTCTTCACATAATTTATTTATGTGAAATTCTCCTTTCTTTAAAACAATGTATATTTATAGATTTATTAATAATTTTGATATTCTAGTTATAAAATAACCTTTTAATTTTATCAAAAATCTTAAATTATTTTATAATAAATAATGGTTTCCCGTAATCTACCATTTCTTCATCTTTTACTAAAATATCTACAACTTCTCCATCATATTCTGATTCAATTTCATTCATAAGTTTCATTGCTTCAATTATACAAAGTTTATCACCTTTTTTTACTTTGCTGCCTATTTTTACAAAAGGAGCTACATCTGGTGATGGTTTTGAATAAAAAGTACCTACCATAGGTGATTTAACAACATTTCCTGTAACTTCTTCTTTTACTTTTAATGGTTCATCTTTTTTTACATCTGGAACTGCTACTGGTGTTTGTTGAATTAAACTTTGTGTTTGCACTTGTGGAACTGTTAACATAGTAGGATTTGCTTTTATCATTCCATTATCTTTTTTCATACTAATTTTTAATCCATCTTTAAACTCAATTTCCATTTCTGTAAGTTTAGAATTTCCCATATCATCCATAAGTTTTTTTATTTCTTTATAGTCCATTTTTAATTTTCCTTTCTAATCTCAAAAATTAAACTTAATCCTCATATTTTTTAAATATTATTGAGCTATTATGTCCTCCAAAGCCTAGTGAATTTGACATTGCAACTGTTACTTCTGCTTTTCTTGCTTTATTAGGAACAATATCCAAATCACATTCTTCATCTGGAACTTTATATCCTATTGTTGGTGGTACAATTCCTTCATCTATTGCTTTAACACAAACTATTGCTTCAACTCCACCTGCTGCTCCTAATAAGTGTCCTGTATGTCCCTTAGTTGAACTAACCATAACTTTTTTACTAGCTTCGCCCAAAGCTTTTTTTATAGCTGAAGTTTCACAAGAATCATTTAAATGAGTTGATGTTCCATGTGCATTAATATATGTTATTTCTTCTGGTTTCAAATTAGCATCTTTTATTGCATTTTCCATAGCTCTTGCTCCACCTTCTCCTTCTGGTGCTGGTGAAGTAATATGGTATGCATCTGATGAAGCTCCATATCCAACTATTTCTGCATAAATTTTTGCTCCTCTTTTTCTAGCATGTTCTAATTCTTCTAAAATTATTAAACCTGCGCCTTCTCCCATAACAAATCCATTTCTTTCTTTGTCAAAAGGAATACTTGCTCTGGTTTTATCTTGTGTTTGTGATAAAGCTTTTATATTTGTAAATCCTGAAATTCCTGTTGGAGTAATAGAAGCTTCTGTTCCTCCTGTAATCATAACATCTTGATAACCGTGTTTAATTATTCTATAACATTCTCCTATTGTATGAGTAGCACTTGCACAGGCTGTTGTCATACAAAAAGATTCTCCTTTTGCTCCAATTTCTATTGCAACATTTCCAGTAGCCATATTACTAATAGCCATTGGAATATACATAGGTGATACTCTATCTGGTCCTTTTTCATATAATGTAATAACATTTGATTCAATACTTTGAAGTCCACCTATACCAGAACTTATTGCAACACCAAAACGTGTAGCATCTTCTTTTTCCATATCTATTTTGCTATCTGCCATTGCTTCTCTTGCTGCAATCATAGCAAGTTGAGTATATCTATCTAATCTTTTTGATGCTTTTTTGTCAAAATGTTCTTCTGGATTATAATTTTTTATTTCTCCTGCTAATTTTACTTTATATTTTGATGTATCAAATAAAGTTATTTCATCAATACCACATTTTCCATCTACTATTCCTTTCCAAAATTCTTTAGTATTGTTTCCTATAGGAGTTATTGCTCCTAATCCTGTTACTACAACTCTTCTTTCCATCATCTTAATCCTTTCTAATTTATTTTTTGATTACATTAACATTCCACCATCAACATTTATTACTTGACCTGTTATATAACTGCTTTCTTCAGATGCTAAAAATTTTACTACATTAGCTATATCTTTACTGCTTCCCATTCTTTTTAGTGGTATTTGTGAATTAATATTTTCTTTTACTGTATCTGATAACACACTGGTCATATCTGTTGAAATAAAACCTGGCGCTACTGCATTTACTAGTATATTTCTGCTGGCAACTTCTTTAGCCAAACTTTTCGTAAATCCAATTATTCCCGCCTTAGATGCTGAATAATTTGTTTGACCAGCATTTCCTGAAACTCCAACCACTGAAGATATATTTATTATTCTTCCTGATCTTTGTTTTACCATTGAAGAAATTACATTTTTTGTTACATTAAATGTTCCTATTAAATTAACATTAATTACAGCTTCAAAATCCTCTTTTGACATTCTCATTAATAAATTATCTTTTGTTATTCCTGCATTATTAACTAAAACATCTATTTTTCCTAGTTTTTCTATAGTTTCTTTAACTATATTTTCTGCATCTTCAAAACTTCCTACATCTCCTTGAACTACTGCACATCTTACATTAAATTTTTCTTCAATTTCTTTTTTCATTTCTTCAACTTCAGCTGTTTTAGTTCTATAATTAACTGAAACATCATATCCGTTTTCTGCTAAAGTATATACAATTTCTTTTCCAATTCCTCTTGTAGCTCCTGTTACTAAAGCTACTTTTCTTAAATTCTCCATATTTTAATTTCCTTTCATTTTTCTGAGATAATATTTTAATCAATATTATCTAATCTAAAATATCAAGTTAATAACTTTTAAATTTTATAATCAATCCTTTAATCTTAAATTTGTTCTAAATTATTTCAAGTTCTTTTTCATTTTATCCAAGTTCACTAATTGTATTTTCAAAACTTTGTACATCATTTATATTGATGCATTTTACCTCTCTATTAATTTTTTTAACAAAACTTGTTAAAACTTTACCAGGTCCAATTTCTACAAAAGTATCTACTCCATTATCTAACATATATTTTACTGATGCTGAAAATCTTACTGGATTTATAACATGTTTTGCTAAAATATCTCTAATATCATCTACCTCTGTGTAAGGTTTAGCATCAATATTCTTTATTACATTACAATTTGGAGTTTTAATTTCTATCAAATTAAGCTCCTTCCTTAAAGCCTTAGACGCTTCAACTAACTTCTCTGTATGAAAAGGTCCACTAGTTTTTAAACTTACTACTCTTTTTGCACCTTCTTCTTTTGCAATTTCAGACATTTCTAAAATCCCTGCTTTATCTCCTGAAACTGCAACTTGACCTGGACAGTTATAATTTGCAGGTACTGCAAAACCTTGAACCACTTTTTTGCAAACTTCTTCTACTTTTTCATCTTCCATTCCAATTACAGCTGCCATAGCCCAATCTCCTTCTGGAAGAAGATTTTGCATAAATTCTCCTCTCTTTTTAACAATTTTTCCTACATCCTCTAAAGTAAAACTTTTTGCATATGTAAGTGCTGCATATTCTCCTAAACTTAAACCTGTCGCATAATCTGCTTTTATGTTTTTCTCTTCTAAAAGCTTTAAAATTCCTAAACTCATAGCAAGTATAGCTATTTGGGTATTTTTAGTTTGTGACAATTCTTCTTCTTGAGAATTAAAAGTTAAATCAGCAATATCAATACCTGCTGCTTTACTTAAAGTAGAATATACTTTTTTTACTTCATCATATTTCTCATATAAGTCTTTACCCATTCCTACACTTTGCGCACCTTGTCCTGGAAATAAAAATCCTATTTTCATTTTTTTCTCCTTTATATTTTAAATTATTTATACTTTATAATTCTTAGTTATTTACAATTTTACTCATATATTTTGACAAATATAAATATATAAAATATACATTTATATTTATGTTCTAATTTGTTTTAAATTTTTTATATTAAATTTATTTATTGCAAATTATATTATTTTTCAATTAATATGCTTCCTAAATTAAGTCCACCACCATAGCCAGCTAAAATTAACTTATCTCCAATTTTTAAATTTTCAAAAACATCATCTAAAGCTATTGGTATGCTTGCACAAAAAGTATTTCCATATTTTTCTAAATTACTATACATTTTTTCATCAATTATATTTAATTTTTTAGAAATACTTTCAATTATTTTTATATTTGATTGATGTGGAATTATATATTTTAAATTTTCTATTTTTAAATTACTAAGTTCTAAAGTATCTTCTATATTTTTTGTAACTTTAGATACCGCATATTTATATATTGCTTTTCCATTCATATATAATTTTCTTCCATTATGGCAAGTTAAAATTTCACCATCTTGACCAAAACTTTCTATATTGCAGAAATATTTTTTATCTTCTTTAGATTTTCCGATTAATACTGCCCCTGAAGCATCTCCTAAAAGAATTGATGTATTAATATCATCAAAATCTAAATATTTTGATATATTTTCAACACCTATTACCAAAGCATATTCTGTTTCTCCAAAACTAATATTTTTTCTTGCAATATCAAAAGCATTTATAAAACCACTACAACCTGCAAAAACATCTAAGCACATACATTTTTTTATATTTAAAGCTTTTTGTACTTCAAAGCTTATTCCAGGCATAATTCTGTCACTAGAAGTAGTTGCAACTACTATGTTTCCAATTTTTTGAATATCAAAATCTATTTTTTCTATTATTTTTTTTGCAGAATTTACTGCTAAATCTATAATATTTTCTTCTTTAGTAAAATATCTATTTTTTATTCCTGTTCGTTTGAAAATCCAGTCATCATCTAAGTTAAATTTTTCATTAAAAAAGCTATTTTCGACTCTATTGTTTGGAAGATATTTGCTTGTCGAAATAATTTTTATTGAATTCATCTTTAGCTCCTTTTAATATCTTTTACTTTTGAATTATAGCACATCATTTTTTATAAGTAACTAGACTAACCAGTCAGTTTATAAAAATTAATTCTTATAATATATAAAAAAGATAAATATAATTAAAATTATATTTATCTTTTTTTAACTAATATGCTTTAAATATTTTATTATTCAATAGGCTCTGCTGTTTCTAAATCTCCATTTTCTGAATATAATGTTTTAGTTTCTACAAGTTCCCAAGTATCTCCATTTATGTTTATTTGAGTATAAAAAATTTTATCTTCCAAAACACTTTTTAATGTTGTACCATCTATAAGTTCTATTTCCATATCTTCACTACAGTTTAATTTTATTGCATCTACTGTTAAAAAATTATCAGGAATTGTGTCTGGATCTTCTTCTTTTTTAGCATGATAATCTGATAAGCTTTTTTCAATCGCTTCAGATATTGCTTGATCTACTTTTCTACCTAAATTATTAATATTCTCCTCATTTTCAATAGGCTCTACACTTGTTTCCACAGTATTTTCTTCTATAATATTAGTAGTTTCATCTTCTACTAAATTTTCATCACTATTTAAATCCTCAATGCTAATAAATCCCATTGACATTAAAATTTCTGAAATATAATAATTAGGGTTTTCTTCTATAGTCTTTGACAAATTTTGAATAATTTCTTGACCTAAATTATTAAAATCTTCTTTTGAATAATCATTCAAAATTAAAGCATTTTCGTCTGTTAATTCTTCTATTTGAATATCAGAATTAAATCTAATATTCATTACTACTGAATAGTCCTTATTTCCTAAGTCGATATTAGTTGTCACATTATCATTATTCTTAGTTGATTTTAATGTCATTTTTACATTTTCATCTTCATAATCACCAATATAATAATTATAGTCTGCACTATGTGATGAATCTTCTTCTAGTGCTTTTACATCATCTTTGTTATAAGTTTTATTTTTTTCAAAGATTAATTCTCCTTGATTATCACTAAAATTATTTGTTATTGTAATTTTCTCTTCGCTTCCAACTTTGTTTTTATCTGATTTTTGAAGAGTTGATTTGAAAACAATATTATTATTGTCTTTAATCAAAAATTCTGAAACCTCAGTATTATTATCTATATTAACTTCTGTTTTTATTGTTCTTTTATCAGCAGAATATACTGAAATTACAATTTGTGAATCTACTATATGTGAATTGTCCAATGAATTTTTAAATTCATTAATTTGAGATTTTAAATCTTCTATATTAGTACCCAAATTCATTTTACTATTATATAAATCTATAAATTCTTTATCATTTAGTAAGTCTGTCATTGTATTTGTGAATACTTCTAATATTTTTTTTGTACTAGTTGTAGCAGAATATTTATTTGCTTTAAGTGTTTTTCCATCAACATCTACTTGTATTCCATTTTCTGAAGTGAAAATAGTATCTTCAAATTGGTCTAAAAATTTTTTACTATAAGTTAAATATATATTATTTAACTTATTATTTTCTTCTTCTGAAAAAGATTCTAATTGTGTTATTTTATCAGGTAACATATTTACAATCTCTTCACTATTAATAAAATTACTTAAAAATTTTTTTAAATCTCTATTTTCTAAAGCCAAATATTTATCATGTAATCCTTTTAAATAAATACCATAAGTATCATTTGTTACAGCTAAATTTGCTTGCAGAACTTGCTCATCATCTTGTTTTATTTCACAAACTAAAGATTCTTTTTCATTTTTTAAATCTCCAACATATTTTATATTAATTTCTTGTGGTGTTAATTTATCAGAAATATCTAAATCAATTTCAGTTTTATTTTCTTCCATTTTTTTAAAAGTTTCATTATAAGGCTCTAAATTAAATTCCGATAATTGTGTTATATTATTTGCAAGGTATTTTACAAATAATTGCTTTGGAGTTTTAAAAATATCTGTTGCGAAATAAGCATAAACCATTCCTCCAAGCAATATTAATAGTATAATAATTACAACTAAAATTATTTTTTTTGCTTTTTCTTTTTTCATTCTTCCCTCCCAAAATTATTTTAATTTGATTATATCTATATATTTCTCAATTTTCAATATATTTATTAATAAAACTAGAAAGCTTTTTACTTTACTTTTTCATATATATTTGATATGCTTATAAAAATTGAATTTTAAAAAAGAGGTATTTATTATATTGAATAGAGTAGGAAAAGAAAGAAGAAATAATTTAAATAAACATCAATTAAAAAATGATGAAAATAAATTTGAAAAAGAAAATAAAATCAAATCAAAAAAATTTAAAAGAATAAAAATTGTTTTAATAATTCTCCTAATCTTAATAGTTTTTACTGCAATAAAAACTGGTATTTTTATTGCTAATTGGCAAAGTCTGGCACAAGATATGATTTCTAACACACCATCACAAGTATTAGATATACAAGGAAATGTAATTGCAGAATTTGGAACTAATAAAAATACAAAAAATGTTTCTTTTAATGAAATGCCAGATAATTTAAAAAATGCCTATGTAGCTATAGAAGATCAACGTTTTTATAAACATTCTGGAGTAGATTTTCCAAGAACAGCTGCTGCTATTTTTTCTTATATAAGAAATCTTGGTTCATCTTCATTTGGTGGAAGTAGTATAACACAACAATTAGTAAAAAATTTAACAGGAGATAATTCTTCAAAGGTTTCTCGAAAAATAAATGAATGGATTAAAGCCTTTGCTATTGAAGGAGTATTAGATAAAGATGAAATATTAGAAGCTTACCTAAATATTATATATGTTGGACCTAATTTATATGGCGTTGAAATGGGTTCAAATTATTATTTTAATAAAAGTGTTTCTGAACTTGATTTGGCTGAATGTGCATTTCTTGCTGGAATAAATAATTCTCCCAATTCTTATAATCCTTTTGATGATGAAAAAGATAATTCTGAAAAAATTAAAACAAGAACTAAAACTGTACTTGCTAAAATGTTAGAATTAGAATATATAAATGGAGAAGATTATAATCAAGCTATTTCAAAAGTAGAAAATGGCTTGAAATTTAAACAAGGTAAGATACAAAATTCAGAAGAAAATATTATTTACTCTTACCATACAGATGCATTACTTACAGAAATAATAGAGGACATTTCTAAAAAGAAAAATATATCAACAAATTTCGCTGAAAATTATATAGAGATGGCAGGATTAAAAATATATAGTACTCAAGATTCTGAAATTCAATCAGAGATTGAAAAAGAATTTTCAAAAAATAAATATATATTAAAATCAGAAAATGATTCTTCTGTTACTTCTCAAGCAGCAATGGTAGTTATGGATCATAAAACTGGTTATGTTGTAGGTTGTGTAGGTGGTCTTGGTGAAAAAAGCACTTCTAGAGGATTTAACAGAGCAACACAAGCATTAAGGCAAACCGGTTCTGCAGGTAAACCTCTTGCTGTTTTAGTCCCTGGTTTAGAAGAAAAAATATTTACACCAGCAACTTTATATTTAGATGAAGAAACAACTTTTGATGATGGAACAGAAACCGGTTACTCTCCTACTGATTATAATGATTATAGAGGTATAATCACAGTAAGACAAGCTGTTGAATCTTCTCAAAATATTCCTTTTGTAAGAATGATGGAAGAAATTACTCCAAAAACATCTATAAAATACATGGAAAAAATGGGAATTACCACTCTTACAAAAACTGATGAAAATCTTAATTTAGCTTTAGGTGGTCTTGATAAGGGAATTAGTCCTTTAGAAATGGCTGCGGCATATTCATGTATAGCAAATGACGGAATTTATATAGAGCCAACATTTTACATAAAAATTGAAAATTCTGCTGGAAAAACAGTTTTAAAAACAAAACAAAAGAAAAAAAGAAGTATTTCAAAAGAAGTAGCATATATTGTTCAAAGCTTACTAACAGAACCTGTAATAGGCTCAAAAGGAACAGCTAATTACTGTAAAATTCCTGGTATTGATGTTGCTGCTAAAACAGGTACAACAAATGATGAATATGATAGATGGCTTTGTGGATTTACACCATACTATACTGCTGTAACTTGGTTTGGCTTTGATCTAAATGAAACAATAAAGTTTAATGGAAAAAATCCATCTGGACAAATTTGGTCAGCAGTTATGAAATCTATACATTCAAATTTAGATAATGCAAAATTTGACCTGCCAAAATCTGGTATTGAAACTGCAACAATTTGTCCCTCAAGTGGTTTATTTGCCTTTTCAGAATGTCCTGGTGCTTATACTGAATATTTTATAAAAGGAACTTCTCCAACTGAATATTGTAATGAACATTCTGGAGGTATAAATATTAAAAATTCTAATTCTGAACAAACTGAAACTCAAGATACTACTCAAATACCAAATCAAGAGCCCGAAACCTCCTCAGTTATTAATGAAGAACCACAAAAAGAGTCTCAAAATGAAAACATACCTTCAGAAAATTCTTCTAATGAAGAGAATATACTAAACACACCTGATTTTTCAGAAAATAATTCTGATGAGTTACCTAATGCTAACACAGTTACAGATGACTCAAACATTTCAAATGATAACAATTCACAAGAACAAGAAAATTTAGAAAATGAAAACACATCTTCAGAAACACCAGAAGAAAGTACAGATGACACATTTGAACAATAATATAATTTCTATTCTATATTTTAAAAAGGCTTCTAAAATTAGTTGAACTTTATTTAATCCAATTAAAAATAGAAGCCTTTCATTTTTTATACTTATTAATTTTCAATTTTTATTTTAATTTAATATCTATTTTTAATAAATCTCTATACTAATTCTTCATATAAAAACTATCCTGCTTAATACAAACTTTTTTTAATTTTTTTGCAATATCCAATTAATGATTTCTTTTTTTATTGTAAAATATTCTTCTTTTTCACATTGCATATTTGATATACAATATTTTTTATTACTAATATGTGAGCAAAACATACATTCATCTAAATCTTTACAATCTTGAATAAAAAACGAATTACTTATTTTAGAGGAGCAAATTACATTATAGCTATTTATGCATTCTCCAGAATCGTCAACTCTAATACAAAAATTTGATCCACTTGTTCTTTGACATCCCATAATAAATTCTGAATTTGCACACCCATCACAATAAATTGTATTTTTACATTCTCTACAATCTAAAGATCTATACACATTTTCAGATCTATAAATAGTATCACTCTTATGTACATTTTCAGAATCATAAATTCGTTCTGTTGTAGTGTAATTAATTTTTTTCCAGTACTTTAGTACATCTTCTAAAGAATCTATATCTTTCTTTTTTTGAAGCCATCCGTGTTGAATATCAAATAATTCCATATTTTTTTGTGTTATAAATTTATTGGGATTTATTGACTCTGCCCATGTTTCTTTATTAGTCATGCTATCTAAAACTTTTTGAGGTAATTTTATATCAAATGCAAATTTTGAAAGAATTTCTTCCAATGTATATGGATTTTCTCTTCCAAAAATATTTATAAATATTTTATTCATTTTTTCTAGAGTTTCTCTATTAGTCACTTACAAGCTTCCTCCTTCCTGTTGATTGTGATTTCATAATTTCTTTTAGATTAATATTATTATTAATTAAAAATTTCTTCTTTAAATTTTGTTTTGATTTATCTTTTATTACTTCTTCTTTCCCATCTTTTTCTATTATTCTTGGATGTGAAATCACATCTAATGTTCTTGCTTTAAATGCAGGTAAAACTTTTCCATTTGTGCTTATTCTTAATACACATTCTCTGTTTCCAAGTTCAGAAAGTATTTTTAGTTTAGCAAAAAAAGAATCATGTACTGCAACTTCCATTTGCATATTTCTACTTAAAATTATTGCATCTTCTCTTGATACTCTAAAAGTATAGTAATTAATTATATTTGCAAAAATAGCTTTTTGGATATCTTCATTAATTTGATTAAAATATTGTCCTGAGAGGATTAAAGATAAATTATATTTTCTACTTTCTGATAAAAATCTTTTTAAAATTGGGTTTTGAATTATTGCAACTTCATCTATAATTAAAATTATATGTTCTTCTATATGTCTTTTTTGCATAATTGAAAAAATTTGCCCCATTACTAATCCAGAAATTGTTTTTGTCATTTTTTCCCCAATAGATGACTCATCTAGAGAAATTATACTTAAAAAATTATTTTGTATAATATTTTCTAAATTTTCTAACTTATTTTTACTATTAAATGTAGGTAATATACTCATTTCATCTATAAAAGAAATTATTGGTGATATTGCTTCTGAATGAGATTTATTTTTTAACTCATTAAAATCAGTTAAAAAGAATTTTATAATTGGCTCTGGTAGAATTTCTTTATATTTTTTTAAAATATAATTTCTAAATTCATTATTAATTATTAATTCTCTTAAATTAGTAAAATTCATTCTACCTACACTTATTAATAAAAAAATACTGTGTCTTAATACCCTTTCTAGTTTTGAATTATATTCTTTATCCATTATTGATTTAAAAAGTGAAAGTAAAATTTCAGTTTCTGAAACAATATTTTTTCTAGAAGTTTGAAACAAATCTATACTATTTTTTTCTTTTTTAAAATCAATTACTTTAGTACTATTTAACCCACCTATATCCCCTTCTAATGAACTATGTGGGTCTATTACTATTATTTTATATTTCATCTTGTAATTTAAATTATTATATATATTATTTACCAAAAGACTTAGTAATTTGGATTTACCTGTACCAGAACCACCTATTACAATAGAATGTTTATCAAAATCGTAATTATTTAAATTTAAATAATAATCATCCTGGAGATATGGAAAAGCATCAATCTTTAAAATTCCATTTTTATTATCGCTTTCAAAAACACCTATAGTCTTTTCTATATTAAGATACCTTTTTATATCTTTTCTATGTAAAAATCTTGTATGCTTTGAAAAATCTATACTCAAAAATTGATGTGGCAAATTAAATAAAAATTTTTTATAAATTAATCTGTTATTCTTCTTAAAAATTCCTAATGAAGAAAATAAGTAATTATCCTTTTTGTAAGGAATTATTTTTATTTCAGCCCATTCTAATTTTCTATTTTTTTTACTTTCATTTCTGTCTAAAATATCAACAATACTTTTTTCCTTATTAGTAACTATATAGAGAGATTTGTGTTTTAAAAGTTTTTTTGAAAATTCTATATTATTTATTCTTTTTAATAAAAAGTCATTTAAATTTCCTAATGTTGTTGGCATTTCTTGTTTTGTTTTGATAAAATATCTAACATTATTTTTTTCAAAATTTATATATATTTTATAACTTCTAAAAAAGCCATTTAGTTTTGAAATATAAGATAAAAACATAAGCCAACTCTCTTCTGTCACAAAATCAGTAGTAAAAAATATTTCATAATATTTAGATTTCCACATAATCTATCACCTTCATATATAATATTTCAAAGGTATTATATAATTTTTTTATAAAAAAAGACTGACTTTTTGCTAACCAAAAAAGTCAGTCTAATATTTTTATTATTCAATTGCAACTAAAAATTCTGTTATATTATCGTGATACCATTCAAGTTCTGGAATTGATTTCAAATTAAATTTTGTACTTGGTATAAAATTTTTATAAAACTCTGTTGATACTTTTTGTATATCTTTTGGTTCTTGATTATCAATTTTAAATCTCAACCATTTAGATTTTGGTAAAATTATTTTTTTAAATTCAGATATCTCTTTTTCATATGCTATCCAATATTCATAATTATCACTATCAAATCTGTCTTCATATTTAACCATTCCGTATTCTATTTCACCATATATTTTTTCATATTTTTCACTCATTTTTTTAAAAAAGATTGGTGCATCTTGTTTTATTTTATTATGAGTAGTTTTCATTCCTACACCATATAATATTTTCTCATCTAATTCTATGATACTGTATTCCATACTTACAGTTTCATTGATATTTTCATCAAATTTTAGTCTGGAAAATAGTCTTAATTTTTCTGGAATATTTTTTATTAAACCTGGTTTTACACCATGAAATTTTTCAAAAGCTCTTGAAAAAGAAGTAGCATTATCATATTTATATTTTACTGCTATATCAACAATTTTTTCATTTTCATTAATTAAATCATATCCAGCAGATGATAATCTTCTATTTCTAATATATTCTGATATTGAAATGTTAGCAAGTAATGAAAATACTCTTTTAGTAGTATATTCATTTGCTCCCATAATTTGAGCTATTCTAGAATAACTGATATCTTCCTCTAAATTATTTTCTATATATTCTATTATCTCATTTAAAACTTTATATATATTCAAAATATCATATTCCTTTATTATTTATATTATTACTTGAAAATATTTTCTTAAAAAATCTTTATATTTTTAACTAAAATAAAATATTGATTTTATAATTTATTTGGTTCTGGATAAGTAATTCCAAAAGTTTCTACTGTTACTTTCTTCATAACTGGTGGATCTATTGGTCTATCTTTACCTCCGACCAAAAGGACTCCTTGTAATTACTCTGGTTTTTACTATTTTATCAACTGTATCCATACCTTCTAATACACTACCAAAAGCAGCATATTTTCCATCTAAAAATGTAGAATCATCTGTTACAATAAAAAATTGAGATCCTGCTGAATTTGGCATATTACTTCTTGCCATTGATACTACCCCTCTTAAATGAGAAATTGTATTTTCTACACCGTTTTCTTTAAATTCTCCTTTAATTCCATAGCCCGGACCGCCTGTACCATTTCCTTCTGGATCTCCTCCTTGAATCATAAATCCTGGTATTGTTCTATGAAAAAATAATCCGTCATAAAATCCTTTGCTTATCAAACTTATAAAATTATTTACAGTTTCAGGAGCTTTGCTAGGATAAAGTTCTATTTTTATAATTTCTCCATTTTCCATCTCTATTGTCACAATTGGTTTTTTTATTGTTTTTTCTTCCATTTTTTCCTCTTTCTTAAATCTAATTATAATTTTATCCTATATATTTATATCATTTTTAAATATTTTTGTAAAGCAACATAGTAATTAATAATTTATTTATTATAATTTAATAGAAAATTTATTATATATTTTATATCATCTTGTACTTTTACTACTCTATCTTCTAACAAGCATTTTTACATTGAATATATCCATAGCTTCCTTGGGTAGCAAATATTTTATTTTTATCAAAACCTGATTTATAAAACTGATCATCTACATTTGTTGTAATTACAAAATAGTTTTTATTTTTTACTAATTCAAATATATTTTTATATAAATCTGTTGCTTTCATTCCAATATTATTTAAATACATGTGTTTTGACCAATATGCCCACTTTTCTTCTTCTGCATCAAAATCATAAAAACCAGATGAATACATATCTGTAAAATGATATTTTTCTATGAATTCTTTGAAATTATCTTCAAATCTTTTTCCAGAATATTCTATTCCAGCAGAAGTAGAAAGACCGCTACCAGCACCAATTAAAATATATTCTGATTCATCTATTAATTTTCTAATATTATTAACTGTTTCGTTCATATATTTTATAGTCCTCCTCTTTATATACATTAAATACTACTTTATCAAAATACTCTCTATTTTCATTTAAAAATCTGTCAACACTTTCTATCGCTATTTTACTTGCCTCTTCTTTTGGAAACTTGAATTCTCCTGTAGATATACAAGGAAATGCAATAGTCCTTATTTTGTTTTCTTTTGCTAAATTTAAAGAATTTATATAACACTCTTGTAGTTCTTTAATCTCTTTGTCTGTAACTTCATCATATATAATTGGACCAACAGTATGAAAATAAATATATATTATAATTTAAGATTATATCATATATTTTCTAAAATTCTTTTCTGTATGCTTTCACAATAACTCTTTTTTTGTTTGAATTATTACAAGTTACAAGAGTTAGCTCATAATTTTTGGTATTTTCTAATACTGATGTATCATTTTCATCTGTTTCAAATATGTCAAATACTATATATTCATATTTCTCTCCTTGTAAATCATATAAAGCAATCTTATCTTTTAGCTCTAATTCATCAATTTTTCCAAAAAACCTATCATCATTATAATTATGTCCTGCTATACAAATGTTACCTTTTTCTTCCATGTTATTTCCATAAAATTTACATGGTGAAATTTTTAAAAGTTCGTCTGTTAATCTATTAAATACAGCATATTCTAAATTTATTTTTTCTATATATATTTTTCCAAAATAAGATGAAGTGTTACTCTGTTTTTCTGTTTCATAAATTGAATTTAATCTTATATTTTTTTCAATAATCTTTGATATATTTTCTAAATTTTCATTATTATTATAATTCATTATAATATCAAAAATAAATATAGCAGCTAGAAAAATTGAAATAACAGCTTGAACTTTAAATATATATTTTTTCTTATTGTCTTTTTTATTAAAAAGTATTTGATTCATATATATTATTCTATATAAAATTATTCGAATTATTCAAAACTCCATTATCTAAATATTTTTAAGAATTTTTCAATAGACAAAAATGTCAATTTGTGATATATATATTACAATAATTTAAAGAAAGGATTTAACAAATGGAAAAAATACTTGCCAAAAATCCAACAGCCTATCATAATTATACTATTGAAAACACTATAGAAGCTGGTATTGTCCTTACAGGAACAGAAATTAAATCTATAAGAAATGGAAAAGTTAATATAAAGGACACTTATGTTAATATAAAAGATGGTGAAGTTTTTATTTATGGCATGCACATAAGTCCTTATGAATTTGGAAATATATTTAATAAAGATCCTATTAGAACTAGAAAATTATTGTTAAATAAACATGAAATAAATAGGTTATTTGGTATGATAAAACAAAAAGGTATTTCTCTTATACCAACAAAAATGTATATGAAAGGAAATAAAGTAAAACTAGAAATTGGAATAGGTAAAGGTAAAAAATTATTTGATAAGCGTCAAGATATAGCAAAAAAAGATGCAGAAATGAAAATACAAAGAGCTTTAAAAAATAAATAAGGTATTATCTTTAATATTTAATAAAATTTTATTATCACATATATAATTTATATTTGTCAAAAAAGTTCTACATATTAAATATGTAGAACTTTTTATCTTTCACCTTTTATAAAAGATTTTACATCTTTAACCTTTTCAGAAATATTTCCTTTTGCTCTTGAAATTGCATTACCTAATTTTTGTCTTTTTGTTTTCTCTATTAAATCTCTATCATAATTTAAGTCACTCACTTCTACAACTTTTGCTTTCATTTTTTCAAACAAAAATCTATAATAATTTTCTTCTTCGTCTGTAAGTTCAACACCAGTTCTTCTTTCCATATCACTTATTGCTTGATTTAAATCCAAAGTTAATACTTTCTTTTCTATCCATTCTCTAAACCAAGGTTCTTTTGAATATTGTAACATAAAACTTGGTATATCTTCTTTGTTACCTTGAACTACTCTATGTTGTGTTTTTATTGTTGGCACAACACCAGCAGAGTAATCATAACTAAAAACAGGTGCTAATCGTAAATTTTTATCACTACATATAATAAGTCCCCATTTTTCATTTGATTCGTTTTCATTAAAAACTAATTTGTTAAATAAAGTTTGTTTTATAAGACCTTCTCTTATCTCTCTTCTTGCTTTTTCTAAATCTTGTTCGGGTAGTTTATTTTTTTTGTAATATTTTTTTATATACTTATCAGTTGTATCTAAAAGTGCCTCAAAATTAATTCTTTTCTTTTTTTTGGTGTCTTTAATAATTGAATTTCCTTGTATTAAAGTTTCTTCATCATATAAAAAATTTTTTGTTAAATGATGTGTAGAAGTTGCTCCATCTTTGTTAGTAAATTCTCCTTTATAATATACCGTAGCATCTATTCCCATTTGTCTTGCAATTTGAGGAAGTAAAAAATTATTTTTTTCAGATATTCCAATGAACTTATTTTCTATTTCTGTATATCTATTTGGTGGAACTGTTGCTAAATAAGTATCTAAATTTGAACTTAATATCCAGAACACACCTATCTTACTGTTCGCAAGTCTTCTTTTTGACTTTTCAAAAGAAAAATCATTTAAGTTAATAATCCCTTTTTCATCAGGATCTAAATGTTCATTATATTTCTCACTCTTGTATATATCGTATAATCTGAAAAGATACTTACATCTTCTTTCTATATATTCATTTACATTTTTACCTGACACATGGTCTTTTAATGCATTAATTTCAACTTCTCCTAAACCATACAATTTAGCCGCTTTCACGATATAATCTAATTTACTTAGTTTATCATTAGAGACACCTTGATTTTGCTTTTGGGTGTCTCTTTTAACAATTTCTATTTTCTCCAATAAAAATCCTTATGCTTTATTTGCTGAACAGAACACATCAGTTATTTTATGTGCTACTGTAGCCTTTATTTCATCTCTAGCTGCGCCTAAATATTTTCTTGGATCGAAGATTGATGGGTCATCATTAAATACTTTTCTAACCTGAGCTGTCATAGCTAATCTTAAATCTGTATCTACATTTATTTTAGAAACACCATTTTCTCCTGCTTCTTTTAACATTTCATCAGGACAACCTTTAGCTCCAGGAATATTTCCTCCATTTTCGTTACACATATCTACAAGTCTTGGTATTACAGAAGATGCTCCATGTAATACAATAGGTGTATTAGGTAATTTTTCTTTAATCTTTTGTAATATATCAAATCTTAATTTTGCTTCACCTTTGAATTTATAGGCACCATGACTTGTTCCTATTGCAATTGCTAAAGAATCACATCCTGTTCTTTGAACAAATTCATAAGCTTGATCTGGATCTGTATATCTAGCATCATCTGAAGATACATTAACATCATCTTCCACTCCAGCTAATTTTCCAAGTTCTGCTTCAACAACAACTCCTTTTGAATGAGCATACTCTACAACTTGTTTTGTTAATGCTACATTTTCTTCAAAGTCATATTTTGATCCATCTATCATTACTGATGTAAATCCTGCATCTATACATTTTTTACATGTTTCAAAATCTGGTCCATGATCTAAGTGAAGAGCTATAGGAATAGTAGTTGTTTCTACTGCTGCCTCCACCATCTTAATCAAATAATTCATTCTAGCATATTTAATAGCACTTGAAGAAACTTGTAGAATTACTGGTGATTTAGTTTCTTCTGCTGCATCTGTTATTGCTTGTATAAACTCCATATTGTTTATATTAAAAGCTCCTATTGCGAAATGTTCTTTCATTGATTTTTCGAACATTTCTTTTGTTGTTACTAATGGCATAATCTTTCCTCCTTTAATCTTTTATTACTTTTTATATTTTATAATCTTTTATGCTAGACGTCAAGTAAATTTTATGTGTCTTAAAAATTTTAAATTATAATTTTAATAAATAATATTTAGTAGAAAATTTATTTTATTAATTTACTATTAAATAAAAAAGTCTATATAAAATGAAGATTTCTATTTAGTATTATAATTTTTACATTAACATACTAAAAAAATATTCATAATATATAGACAATACTTTTATTTTACAACTAATCACATTTACATTTATAACTTCCACACATTGATTCTTCTTCAGGAGAACCTGTTTGACAATTTTGACATGCTTTAACTTCTATTTGTTTTAATTCACACATTTTATTATTATAATTATTATATTCACAACTTTCAACTGTACAATTTATTTTTTGATTATTCATTTTAACCCCCCATAAAAAAGATAGAACTAAAAATAGTTCTATCTTATTATTTGCATTTTTTAATTTTTTAATCATTTAGTTTTCTAAATAAAATTTGTCTCCTACAAATTCATATCTTAAAGATTTTAATTCGTTTTCAAAATTCTTATAATTTTCATCTTTTTTACCAGATTCTGGAATTTTAAAATATACATCATAAATTTGTTCTATACCATCTAATAAGACTTGACCATCAAAATTTAATAGACTCCAATTCATTTTTGCATATCCATATTCATTTGTTTTTATATTTTCTGTTGTATCTAACGTTATATATAGATTTTGAGTAACAAGTCTTGGATTTATAGTAGCAAACTCCCTATTAAATACATTATTATATCCATCATCTATTATTTTAAATGATTCATCATTATTTTTAACAATATATCTGCCTTCACCACATACATATATATTTTTATATTCTTCAGAAAGCATATTTCCAGAAGAATCTATAAAATAAACTGTATTATTATTATAATTTCTTAATAAAATTCTATCACCAAAAAAATCTAAAATTTGTGCTTTTCCGGTCATAGCATTTTTGGAACCATAACTTGTAAACCAACCTTGAGTTCTTTTAGATAATTCATAAAATGGAATAGTACCATTAGAAAATAAATATAAATAATTTTCATCATAATCTAATTTGGTTGCATCCAATTTTATTTTTATATTTGAATCAGCTTTTTTCACAAGTTGATATTCGTCAGCTAATCCTAAGCTTGACTTAGTTACCGTTAAATCATATTCTTCATTATAATCATATCTATATGTATATTCTGATGATATTTCACTATAAGCTGGAACTTTATTTTTATTTTCTGTAATATTCTGGATTTCATATTTCATTTCTCCTTGTTGATTTAAAACATTTTTATAAATGTTTTCTAGCTCTTCAAGCTTTGCGTCAAAATCTTCATCTGAAGATTCTGTTCTATATGACATAACTTCTCTTTTATTTTTTAATATAATTGTAGAACTTCCATCTTTGCAAACTAATGCAATATAAAACTTTTTATCATATTCTGTTATCTCTACAAATGGACTTGCATAATCATATTCAAAATTAATTACTACTTCACCTCTTGGGTTTATGTATCCGAATTTTCCATCTTTTTCTACATTTATATATGGATCTTCTATATCCAATTCTGTAATGTATTTAAAATAATCACTTTTATATGAAAGTTCGTTTTTATTCTCCTTGTTTCTTATACTCTCACCTATAGAAGCATAAGTAAAAGATAGTAATCCCAAAATTGCTGTTCCTGCCATAATAACAATAGAAACAGATATTGCTGTTGTACTATCAATTTCTACCAAATTTTCTTTTATACTTTTAAATAAAATAATAATTCCTGAAATAATACTAAATGCAGCTATTGCTGGTTGTTTTATAAAAATAAAACTTAATGAAAATATTCCTATAATATATCCTGTATTAAAAGTTGTATCAGTTCTAAGATTATAACTTTGGAAAGCATCAATACATGCTATAGCTACCATCATCAGATATATTCCTTTAACAATATATCCAACTACAAAATTTTCTTGTACCGTCATTACTGTTTTATCTTGTGGTACACACATAGTAAATACAATAATCAAAGCTCCAAATAGTAAATTCATAAAACCCATACATAAATTTACAATTTTACCTCTCATACCTATACCTCATGAGTTTATTTCTTTCGTATTTCTTTACAAACTACTTTATATATTTCTTCATGTATATCTTCTCTTGTTCTTAAAATATCATTTTTCACACAATGAATTTCATTCCAATTATATTTTTTTGCCAAACTACACGCTGCATTATAAGATTCTTCTAAATGTTTCTGATCTCTTTCATGAATATCTTTTTTTTCATTATGTGTAAATTTATTTTCTCTGTTTTTTATAAGTTCTTTAACAATTTTAGGTGGCATATTTAAGAAAAATACTTGTGTTGGAACTGGTAAACCATATATATTAAATTCTAAATCAAATAACCAATTTAAAAACTTTTCTCTTTCTTTTTCATCTTTTATTTTTCCAGCCTGATGTACCATATTGGCTGTTGTATATCTATCAGCTAGTATTATTCCACCTTCATCATAATATTTTTTAAAATCTTTAGTAAAAGTTGCATACCTATCAGCAGCATAAAAAGTTGAAGCAATATATGGACTAATTTTTTTTGCATCTTCTCCAAATTCTCCTGATAAATACATTTTTACAAGAGCTGATGATGGACTGTCATAATTAGGAAAACTTACTGTTTGATATTCGATTCCATCTTTATCTAAATGTTTTTTTAGCAAGTCAAACTGTGTTTGTTTCCCACTTCCATCTGTTCCATCTATTACAAATAATTTTCCCATTTTAAATTAACCCCTATTATAATATTATTATTTTTTATTTATTCTTGTAAATAATGGTTCTATATTTTCTAATTTTATATTAGCTTTTACATCAATAAAGTTCCAAATAGGTTCTCCAAGTTTTAAATAATTTCTTATCTTTCTACAAGCTGTAGGCATTACTATATCAAATAAGTTAGATAGATTTGCAATTATTACAGCACAATTATAAATTGTATTATTAAAGTCTTGTATATTATTTTTTCTAGCTATCCAAGGCTCTTTTTCATCATAAAATTTATTTCCATATTCAACAAGCTGCATAATTTTTCTAATTGCTTCTCTAAATTCTAATTTTTCTATTAATTCACCAGCTTCTTTATAAGTAACTTCTATTTGTTTTCTTATTTCTTCATTTAATTCTCCACAAGGAAGTTCTTCTAAGTCTTTAAATCTTAAGGTCCTATTTACTAAATTACCAAATTTGTTTAATATTTCCCCATTATGAGTATTTTCGAAATCCTCAATGGTAAAATTAGTATCTTTCTTTTCTGGACCATTAGCTAATAAATGAAATCTTAAAGAATCTGAATCATATAAATCTAAAGCTTCTAGAGCTGTCATCCCAATACCTTTACTTTTAGAAAATTTTTGATCATTAAAATTTAAGTATTCTGCTGAAACTATAGTGTCAACTAAATGATAATTTTCTTCTTGTCCTAAAAGCAAAGCATTTAAGATTATACTATGGAACATTATGTTGTCTTTTCCGTGGCACATATAAATTTTATTATTATGTCCTTCTTTCCAAAAATCTTCCCAAGTACAATCTGTTCTTTGTTCACATAATTTCATTGTATCTGTAACATATCCTAAAACAGCATCAATCCATACATACATTTTTTTATCTTCATATCCATCTACTGGAATATCTACACCCCAATTCAAATCTCTTGTAACAGCTCTATCTAATAATCCTTGTTTTAAATATTTTAAAGTTTCATTTTGAGCATTTATTCTCCAAGAATTTTTTACTTTTTCAGTATGCTCTTCAATTTGTTTTTGAAATTTAGAAAGTGCTAAATATAATACTTTATTTTCTTTTTCTACTATTTTTGAACCACATTCAATACAATTTCCTGTTTTTAATTCTTCAGTTGTTGGAACATGTAAACATTTATCACATTGATCTCCTTTAGTTTCTTCCCCACATTCAGGACAAGTTAGAACAATTTCTCTGTCTGATAAAAATTTATCACAATGTTCACAATAAGCTTGAGGTTCAACTTTTTCATATATATAACCATTATCATATAATTTTCTAAAAAGTATTTTTACTTTTTCTTTATGATATTCATCAAATGTTCTTGAATACAAATCATAAGAAAATTGATATCCTTTAAACATTTTATTAAATTCTTCATCATATCTGCTTGCTATTTCTTTTGGAGATACTTTTTCTTTTCTGGCTCTTTCTGTAATTGGTGTTCCATGACAATCTGATCCTGAAACATAAAGAACATTATCACCTTTTAGTCTATAATATCTTGCAAGAAAATCTCCTGATATTAGTCCTGCAATATGACCTAAATGTAATGAACTATTAGCATAAGGCCAAGCTCCTCCTATAAGTATATTTCTTTTCATTTTTAACTCCTTTTTAATGTGTTATTTTTCCTGGAACTTCAAAAGCTGCTAGTTCATCATCATCAATTTTTTGAGCAGTTTCTTCGGTTTTTGATTCTATTTCATTACTTTCTTTTGCTTCTATCTCTGCGCTTTTATCAATTTCAGGATCGTATTTTCCTAAACAATCTTTTATTTTTTCTTTTGCTTTATCTGCTATTACTGCAAGAATTTCTTGTTTATTCTCAGCATTAATAGACTCTATTGTTTCTACTTGTTTATCATATTCAAGTTTTATTTGAGTTATTTCTGCCAATACTTTCTCTAATCTATCATCATCAAGTTCATGAACTTGTGGATTTCCCTCGTTTTGTGTCATTATCTCAGACATTTTATTATTGTCTATCGCATTTGAAGGTAATAATTCTCCATTTTGAATTATATAAACATTATCTGGTCCAGCTCCAGCTTCTTTATTTTTAAATCTAAGCATTAATACCATTCCACCATTTGGATCAACGTTTGTTCTATTATCACTATCATTCTCAATAGTCGCTGGATCAACAACAGTTAATGTTTGCTTTATATCTTGAGGGCTTAAATCATTTTCTTTACAAATCTTGATTATAGTATCTAGGTCTGAACTTTCTGATAGTCCTGCTTCTTCAGCTTCTTCGGCAAGTTCTTCTTCACTTTTTTCTTGGGCCTCTGTTTCTATTCCATCATTTAAATCACCACCAACATCTGCTCTTTCTTTGTCTTTTTCTGGTAAACCTTTTATTCTATTTCTTGCGTCATCTCTATTCCTAATCTTTACAGAATCATATTTTTCAATTTGTTCAATAATTTTTTCAACAGAATCTGGCTCCATAACTCTATCTAATTCTTCTAAATCTCCAACTTCTATTTTACTTCTGTCATTTGAGATAGAAGCTTGACGTAAAAAAGCTTTATTGTTTTTTAATACTTCTGGAGATACTTCTACTACTACATTTTCATCTCTTATATAAATCATTGCTATATCATAGCCTTTATTGTCTGTTAATAAATTAACTTTTCTATCATCTGATCTATTTTCTTTATCATCTACTGTCATAACTAAATATTTTTTTAGTTTATCATCCATTCTTCTATCCATATCTACTCTTGTTGCAAAGCTTCCTAGTTCTTTTAAATATTGACTAAAACTTCTCACATCTTCTACATCTCCAATTTCACCTGTCCTTTTAAAATTGGTAGAATTTGTTTTTATTAATGCACTGCTCCAAGCCTGTTCTACTAAACTTAAATCACTAATTTTCTTTTCCATACTTTTTCCATCCTTAATATAAAATTATATAGAATAATTATATAAATATATTGTGACAATTTCAAGCTTTTTATAAGTTTTTTCTTTCAATTTTAACTTAATTTTTTGGCACATACTCACATAATTACATTACCTATTATTTGTTATATGCTATTTTAATATTGTATCTTTAATATTATAAAGAAGGTATTAAAATAATACCTTCTTCTCATCTTATATTTTAAAACTTTGAACTATAATTTTAAATTTTACATAATATTAAGTTATAATTTTAAATTAATAGCTTAATTTCATCATATATCTTTATATATCTTTGTTGTTTTTAGTTTTAGGATATAAATTATCAACTAATAATTCTTCTTCAATTTTTGCCTCTTGTCTTTGTTTTTGTTTTTCTAATTCTTTGTTTTTTCTGACTTCTTCACGTTTTTTCTTTCTTTCTATTTTTTTAGCTTTTCTTTCTTCCATAGCGATTCTCTTTTGAATCATTTTTTCTTCTCTTTTTTGTTCTTTAAAAAATTCAAGCTCTCTTTTTCTTTCTGCTTCAACTTTTTTATAATCGATTTCTTCTATATTTTTATTATAATTAACATTAATATTTTGATTAGTATTCTCATTATAATATTCTTCTATAGACATATTATCATAATCATCATTTGAAATATTTTTATTATTTTCTAAAACTTCTTTTTGAATTTCTTCAACTGTTTTTACCTTAACTTGTTTAACTTTTATATTAGATAGTTTTTCTCTTATATTGCCAATATTTCTGATAAATGCTTTAGTTAATTTGTTATTTTCAACTGCTCTTTTTAGCTTATCAAATTTTGAAGATCTATCCATTTCTTCTAAATTTAATGACTTATCTTTTAATAGTTTTATACTACTGTCATATATTCCCGCAAATCGATTCATAACCAATTTATCTGTAAAACTAATTGTTTTAGATTTCCATAATCCATCTAAAATATATTCAATTTCTATCAATCCATCTCTTAATTCCTGTTTTCTTAAATTTTTACATCTTTTTTCGTATTCATTCTTTTCTTCACCTGGAATAATTTCATAATCTTTTGCCATACATTTTGCATATATATCAGCTTTGTTTGAAGTCATTTTTCTTTCAAGCCAAACAGTATCATCAAAATCAATTAATGTACTATAAATTAATGTATCTATTCTTTTAGCTTGTTTTTCTGTTATTCCATATAAATTCATTAAGTCTTCTAATCTTTTCTTTAATAAATAAGCTGAATAATTTGCTTTATTAAAACCATCAACAGGATCAATTCCTCTTACAGCTTTTTCAGTAAAACAATATTTATTAAAAGCTCTACA
>ERZ809224.72-NODE-72-length-119295-cov-21.699706_pt1 | contig 119295 bp, 111 predicted proteins | sample MGYA00520513_ERZ809224 | MGnify/ENA primary metagenome ERZ809224 (study PRJEB31576, sample SAMEA3212658) | Homo sapiens | biome: human-gut; feature: human gut; material: fecal | place: Sweden | collected 2012 ... | reverse complement strand
TATTTTAATTCCTCTATTTTATAATCAGTTCTTTATTAAAAATACAATGACTAAAAGTGGAACAGGGGCTAATGCAGATTTTGTTAAATCAGTGAGTGATATAATTAAAAGAATTGATTATAAAATAGAGGAATTAAAATACAAATAAAATTTAAACTAATGTAGAAATTAATCTAATTTTTAAAGGGAGGAGCCTTTAATGAATATTGCAAATATTGCTTTAATCTTTGTTGTAGTAGTAGTTGCATTTGCAGCTATTTCACACATGATACGAAAAAATAAGAATGAAATAGTGGAAGAAGCAGTCGAAATTGATGACAAAACATTTACTTTGGATAAAATGGTAAAATTTGTTAAACAAAGACTTGATGAAATCACTAAAGTAAATCTTTATGATATTGGTTTATCAGAAGAAGAATTAAAAAGAAGAAGAGCTAAAAAATATGAATTAAAGAAAGCTTTAAAAGGTTGTACTTATGGTGATGTTAATGATAAAAAGTATGTTAAAGAATTAATATATGACTTGCTTTCAAAAGAATATGGTGTTGATGAAACTAACATATCAAAAGCAATACCTTTTGATACTCCATCATTACTTACAGCACAAGATAAATTTGATATTTTAATTCACGAATATAAAAAGACTTTTTCTTATGAAGCTTTAACTGAAATTATTAAAAAATATAATTTAGCTGCATTAAAATATGTTGAAGGAGAAACAAAACCTTCTTATGTTATAACAGCAGAAGAAATTGATGATATTTATGAACAAGAGCAAATTCAACTAGAATTTGCAGATAAGCTAGAAGTAGTAGTACAAAGAATTTATCAAAAATATAAAGGATTTAGTAGTATTGATGAAATAAGAGATATGAACATAGATGGTGTTTCAGGTGGTGTATCAGGACTTCCAGAATCATTCTTAAGTCAAGTCGCTCAAACAGATGGAGACTATTTAAAACAAGCTATGGAATCAAAAATACCAAGAGCATGTGATGCAATTTGGATATTTTTCCAAGGTAAATCTATAAGACTTGCATTCTTATCTTTTGGAACAGAAGCAGAATTAAAAAGAGTATGTCAAAATATATATAAATATAATAACCCTGGTCAGTTATCTGATACAAACGGATTTAAAATTAATGAAATGAAAGACGGTTCTCGTGTCGTTGTTGTTAGACCTAGCATGTGCGAAACTTGGGCATTTTTCGTAAGAAAGTTCGACGTTAAGAGAGCTACACTTGAACAAATTGTTAAATTTGAAGGAAAAGAGGAAACAATAGAACTATTAAAATTCCTTGTAAAAGGAGCAAGAATTATAGCTCTAACAGGAGAGCAAGGTTGTCGGAAAAACAACAATGCTTATGGCTATGATTGAAAATATATATGAAACAATGAACCTTCGTATCACAGAAACTGCATTCGAGCTTCACTTAAGAAAAATATATCCTACAAGAAATATTGTATCAATGCGTGAGACTGAAACAATTTCTGGACAAGATTGTTTGGACGTTCAAAAGAAGACTGACGGTTCTGTTAATATCATTGGTGAGGTTGCAACTGACCCCGTAGCATCTTGGATGATTCAATCTGCACAGGTTGCGTCTAAATTCACATTATTTACTCACCACGCTAAAACATTTCCTAACTTAGTTACAGCACTTCGTAACTCAATGCTTAGAACTGGTGTTTTTAAAGATGAAAAAACAGCAGAAGAACAGGTTGTTCAAGTTTTAAACTTTAATATTCACTTAGTAAAAGACTTTAGAGGTAGACGTTACATAGAAAGAATAACAGAGTGTATTCCAGTTGAAGAAAAAAATGAATATACTTTTGATCATAGAAAAGAGAAAACATTAGAAGGAAAGTTTGATAAATTTTTCGATAATGCAACAATCTATTTTACAAAATCAACAAACAGAGAATTATATAAATATCGTAATATATTAGAATTCTCAGATGATAGATATGTTTTAACAAATCCTATTTCTCAAGAAAATATTAGAGGAATGAGAGAAAACATGAATGATGCTGATGTGGTTGCATTTGATGCTTTTCTAGAAAGAAATTGGGGAATAAAACCACCAAAATTACCACAATATGATGAAGATGGTAATGAAATACTTGAAACACCTAAAGAAAAAATAACAAGTGAGCAAGTAAAAGCACCTGTAAAACAACAGGTAAATCAAACTGAGGCAAGAAAACAATCAGTAAATACAAATATAACAGAAAAACAAGCAGCAGTTAGAAGACAAATTATGGAAAATATGAAGAAAAATGCAGCGCAAAATCAAGAGAAAAATACACAAAAAAGAGCGCCACAAAATGGAGAAAACGCATAAAAAAGTAATAATAAATATTTTAATGATAAAGGACGGTGAAGTAATTAAATGTCACAAGATGTATTAGTATACTTGATGGTTGGAGTAGGTGGACTATTTGCTATACTAGTATTAGCTTATTACCTATTAAGTAAAAAAATGCAAACAAAAGAAACTAGATATGTAGCACAATTAGTCCAAGGTACTAAAAGATCATCTTTTAATATGGATGTCTTTTATCAAAAATTTTATATAAAATGTGCAGGTCTTCCTTTTCTAAGAAGATATGCTTTAAAGCTTAGAAGAAGATTGGAAATTATAAATTTAGAGGATGAATTTATAACAAGAAAACAAGTTGCAAAAATCATGTTTAAAGCATTATTAGTTGTTATACCATTAACATTTGTTGTAATATATATGACTTATGGAAATATGCTTTTAATGTGTTCACTACTTTTATTTGAATTATTCTTTTTAGAAACATTACTAGAAGGAATGGTTGATAGTATTGATAATAAGCTTTTAAGAGAGCAACTAGATTTCTTTTCTGAAATAAGACATGCTTACCATGAATATAACATGGTTGAAGAAGCAATATATGAAGTATCACAAGATGATGAAAAAGAAGTTTCAAGACAAGCTGAAAAAATATATGAAGTATTAATTTCAGATGATCCTGAAACAGAACTTGAAAAATATTATGATATAGCACCAAATAGTTATTTAAAAGAATTTGCTGGAGTTTCATATTTAACAAAAGAATTTGGTGACAGAAAAGATAAAGACGGAGCATCTTTATATTTAAAAAACTTAAATAATATTACACAAGAAATGCAAATTGAAATATTAAAAAGAGATAAATTGGATTATGTGTTCCAAAGTTTATCTATGATTGCAGCATTACCAATCCTATTTATTGATACTGTAAAAAATTGGGCAATAGGTCAATTCTCTTTTACAAGACAATTTTATAATGGGACATCTGGATTTTTAGTACAAGTATTACTTATTGTTGTAACTTTCTTATCTTACATGTTAACAAGAAAATTAAAAGATAATGGAAGTGTAAATACTGCTAAAAACATGGAAAACCCTTGGCAAGCAAAACTTTATAAAAACAAATATGCTAAAAAATTTATAGATTTATTTATTCCAAAACAAGGAACAAAAGATTATAGAAAAATAGTACAATTACTTAAAGATTCTGCTTCAAAATTAAAAATGGAATGGTTATACATAAATAGATTAGGTGCAGCAATCATAGCATTAGTTGGTTCTTTAATAGTATTATTTACTGCACATAAAATGGCAATTGATTTTCAATTTACAGAGCCAACTGCAGATTATAATTTGCTGGGCTCAATGTCTGAACAACAAGAGAAAAAAGCAATGGAAACCACAGAAAAAGATAATGTATTTTTATATAAATACCAGTATGATTATGAAGTAACCCAAGAAATTCTTGCAAAAGATGTTGCTGAATCAGAAGAATATGGAATGAGTACAGAAGAAGAACTAGAAACAATTGTAGAAAGAATTTGGGAAAAACTGCAAATTGTTCAATCTGAATATATAAAATGGTTTGAAATTTTAATAGCATTAGTAATAATGGTTGTAGGATATGAAATACCTGTTGGACTTTTAATTTTCCAAAAGATTATGAGAAAAATGGATATGGAAAATGAAGTAATGCAGTTCCAAACTATAATTTTAATGCTTATGAAAATTGAAAGAGTTAATGTTGAAATGATTCTAGAATGGCTTGAAAGATATGCGAATATTTTTAAAGAGCCAATAAGCAAATGTGTTAATAACTATGAAAGTGGGCCTTGGGAAGCTTTGGAAGAGTTGAAAAATGACATATCTTTCCAACAATTAATAAGAATAGTTGAAAGTTTGCAGGCAGCTGTTGAACAAATACCTATTAGAGAGGCTTTTGATGAGCTTGATACAGAAAGAGCATATCACCAAGAAAAGAGAAAAGAATCAAATGAAAGAATGATTTCTAAAAAATCTATGATTGGAAAAGTTATAGGTTTTGCCCCAATGGTAATGCTATTTGTTGTATATTTGATTATACCAATGTGTTTAATAGGTATGACAAGTATGACATCTGCATTTGAAACTATGTCTAGTATGGCATAAAATAGGAGATATTAAATATGGAAAATGCAGCAAAAGCGCTAGAATTAGCAGCAGGAGTACTACTTGGAGTTATGCTGATGGCATTAATATCATACTTTTTTTCACATGTGGGGGAATGGCCACAGCAAGATGACGAAATAGCTACTCAAGAGCAACTAGCCAAATTTAATTTAGAATATGAAGTATATGATAAAAAAGGAATGTATGGTGTTGATGTTATTTCTTGCCTAAATAAAGCAAAAAGTAATAATGAAAAATATGCCGAAGGAAATAGATTTTTATCTGGAGCAGCATATGGAGAACAATATTATATAGATGTATGTGTAAACATTAATTCACCTCTTGAAGAAAAATTGGAAGTTAGATATTATGATAAAAATCAAAAAGAAGTTGTTGCTTATGACGATGATGCACCATTAGTTGATGGAAAAGAATTAACAATGAATGATGTAGGATTATTTGCTGGATTAGATATGTCAAAAGATAATTATACATCTTTTATAATAACATCACCACTAAAAACAACGACTGTAGTTTTAGATGCATCAAAGGATAATAGATATATGGAGGCTAATGCTGGAAGTGAAATTTATCCGAAAGAAGGAGAAGAACAAAAAAAATATTATTCTTTAATGAAGGATACTCAATTAGAATCTTTATTAAATTTTTCAAATTTTTTAACAATTAAAGTTGATAATAATACCGGCGAAAATTTAGAGTATTGGAGTTCTGCAACTTGGCAAACAGCATTGTATAACTTTAAAACAAAAAGATTTAAATGTGATTTTATAGGTTATAGTGAAGTAACTGGAAGGGTGAATGAAATCTATTTTTCAGAATTAGAAGAATAAAAGGAGAAATTAATGGAAAATGCTTCAAAGTTTTTGATTATGGCAGCAACTATATTAATAGCATTAATGCTTATAGGTATATTTACTTATGTATTTAGAGCTGGAGCAAAAGTTGATGAACAATACGATTTAGAGCAAGCTGAAAATCAACTAGAATTATATAATTCTAAATTTGAAAATTATAATGTTCAAGATAATACTATAATGGATTTAATAACTGTTGCAAATTTAGCCTATGATGTAAATACTATGACAAATTATGATAATTCAAATTCAGTATTAATTGAAATTGTTATAGGTTCAAAAACTTTTACTATTCCTGCACCTCAAGATGAAAATGAAAAAAATAGATTAAGACAGGATTTTAAGAAAAATCAAATACTAGATGGAAGTGGAAAAGTTATTTCAATATACGATTTAGCAAATAAAACAGTAGAAGAATTAAAGGCCTCTGGAGGTGGATTTAATGCAGATGACAAATTATCTAAAACACATTTAGGTAATATATCTTATACTGATATTAATGGAAATGAAACTTCTAAAATTGCAACTATATATAAGTATATATGGAATTGTACTCAAATAACTTATCATGATTTAACAGGAAGAGTTGCTAGCATGAGATTTGAAAGGATAATCCCAGAAGAAAATAGTGAGCTATATTGGAATCCTGAATTTGATGAGGAATAAAAATACTATAATTTAACAGAATAATCTTGAGTGTAAAATATTGTACAAATTTGATGAAATATGATATAATATATATAGGTGAGTATGAAAAAAAATGTAGTTTTGATTTTAGTAATTTTATGTATAATAGTTGGTATTATATTTATAAAATTTAACAATTATAAAATGAAACAAGATGAAATAAACAAATTTAATTCTTTTTATGAAAACTATAATAAAGATGAATTAAATGGATTAGATATCACAACAGTAATAAATAAAGCAAGAAGTAATAATGATAAATATGAAATACCTAAAAATGAAGAAGGATTATATATATTAGATGATGAATATAGTGTCGAAATATATGTAACTATGATAATAAATGATACTACTTACAAAATGGAAAGAATAACAAATCTTGGAATGGAATCTTTTATAGCATATTTTGGAGAAGTAGGCTTTAAATGTACAGATATCAAATATCACGAAAAAACAGGAAGAGTAGCTTCAATGACATTTGAAGCAACAAATTATTAAATTGTTTTTAACATTACCATATAAATTTGAAAATTATGGTATTTAAAATAAATAAAAATCAAAAGAAAAATTAAAGGAGGAAATAAGTATGGAGAATGCTTCAAAAGCACTTTTAATTGCAGGTGCAATTTTATTAGCAATTTTAATTATAGCTATTGGTATGTTTATATACAATAGTGCACAAAGTACAATTAATAACTCAATGCAATCAATGTCAACACAAGAGGTACAAGCTTTTAATAATGAATTTATGAGTTTTGAAGGAAGACAAACTGGTTCAAATATTAAATCTATGATTGGAACATTAATTGCTAATGCAAATACATATAGAGATGAACCAACAAAAATACCAGGAGTTATATTTGACAAAGTTAATAACTCTAATGAAGCAGGAAAAAAACAGATGGAAGCAAATGTTCCTGCTGCTTCAGAACCACAACCTTATATTACATCATTAAATGAAATTAGAAATTTAGTTGAACCAAAACATCAATATTGGGTTACAATAACTAACCAAGATAATGGTTTAATAGATGGTATATATGTTACTTATGAAGCAGGAAATCAAGGTTCTGATGCTCCAATTGTGGATGATGGACTTCACGGCGATGAAAGTAGTCCTAGCTAGAATTTAACAAAAATATTTAAATAAAAGTGGTATATAAATTATATTACTATACCACTTTTATTTAACAAATATAAAGAAAGGGTATAATATGGATGATGTAGTACAAGCAATTTCAATAGCTTTTGCGTGTATAGTTTTCGTAATAGCATTATCAGTATCAATGTATATGTTTTCACAGGTAACAACAACTGCTGAAGCACTATCATTATATGCTGATCCAACAACTTATTATGATAATGTACAATTAGTAGAAGACAGTAATGGTGAAAATGGAACAGAAAGATTAGTAAGTGCTGAAACTATCATCCCAACATTATATCGTTATCACAAAGAAAACTTTTGTGTTAAAATCTATGATGCAAGTAATAATTTAATTCAAATTTTTGATGTTAAATTAGAAGGTGATGTACATAATGCAGTAGCTGATACTAATGCAGAAGAAGAGAAAGATTCTTCTCAAGTAGTAAATAATGCATTAAAAAATATTTTTGATGATAAAGAAAAACCATACTATTTGTTTCAGGCACCATGGTTAGGTAGCACAGAAGCAGTAAAAACAAGAATAGACTTTTTTATAAATGGAGATTTTGGATATATAAATAATGCCCTTGTAGATTATAGAAAAAATAAATTTTATGCAGCAAGAATGCAAGGAATTCAATTTAGAGAGCAATTTATTAGTTATTCATATACAGGTGAAACAATGGAAACAGAAGATGGAGATACTCTTGTTACAGGAGCTGAGTCAAAAGATAAAATTGTTATTATATATACAATGTTAGAAAATCCAGCAGAAATGTCAGAATAAAGGTAAAAATATAAGGAGGAGCCTATGAGTGACACATTAATTACAGTTGTTGCAATTTTGTTAGCTGCAATTTTAATGTTTATATTTCCACTGTTATCAGTTTCAGAAAGAAGTGATGATATATCACAACTATCTGTTAGGACTGCAGTTACAGAATTTGTAGATGATTCGAGAGCTGTAGGAAAGATTACAATGGATAATTATACTAAATTAGTAACTACAATAAACGCAACAGGAAATTCTTATGATATTGAGATGGAATTAAAAGTGTTAGATGAAAATATTGGTAAAAAATCAGCTTGGACACAAGGAACAGTTATTGGAGAAAATGTTTATTATTCAATATATACCTCTCAAATCGTAGAAACACTTGAAAAAGAAGGTGTTTATAAAATGAAAGAAGGAGATATCTTCTCTACAAGTGTAAAAAATACAAATAAAACAATGTCACAAACAATTAGAGGAGTGTTCTATTCTATAAAAGGAAGCGATATTTATTCTATTTCAGCTTCACATACAGGAATAGTTACTGCAAATGGTTCTTATTAAAGTTAAAGGAAGTAAATAATGAAGTTACAAAGTTTTGGAATAATATTTGCTTTAGTTGCTTTGCCACTAATTTTAGTTTTAACTTATTACATACAACTACAAGTAGATTCTATAGAGATACAAAGTCAATATGATACACAATTATTAGACTCAACTTATGATGCTATGTCTTCATTTGAGATTAATACTGCAAATGAAGACTTATCTTCTGTGTCCGATTCTTTGCGTACAATAATAGAAGCATCAGCTAATGTATTTATGAATACATTAGCTACTAATTTTGGTATGTCTAATGCTAGTAAATCTTATGTTGAACAAAATATACCTGCATTATTATATACTTTATATGATGGATATTATATATACGCTCCAACAAAAGTTCCAACAGTTTTAACAAAGTCAGATGGAACAGCAGTTGCTGTTGGTGATTTAGGAGTAACTTTAAATGCAAATGGAACATATTCTTATGAAGAAATAGACGAAGAGTCTGCTGAGTGGTTAGCTCTTAGCAATGATGAGAAATTAAAAAGATATGTTCATTATGATGATTTAAAAAACTTTAGTCGTACAGAGGATTATGGCCAATTATTATATGAAAAAGCTGATGGAACATATACAGCAAATATTGGAGAAGCTAAATTTAATAATAAAAATGTTTTAAAATCTTATATGCCATTTTCTGCAAGATATAAACAACAATTAAATGGAAAAGATGCAGATTTAACAATTGTTTATACTTTAGATAATTATGTAACAATTGAAGGAAGCATTGGAGATGAATATTATACAAAATCTGGATATTTAATTTCAAGAGATTCAGTTAAAGTATATGTTGATGATGATCCAACTATGATATTAAAATATAATCAAGAAACAGCTAAAGAATTAATTGAATCAGGAGCTCATAAAATAAAGGTTGAAATAGTTGGAGAAGAACATAGCTCTTTTGAAATTGAACCAGGTGATAGTGTTCAAAGCTTACAAGAAAAAATTAATACAGAAAATACAAATCTTGATAATGCACAAAATGAATTAGCTGGAAATACTAGTCTTACAGACGATGCAAAAAATACTTTAAAAAGTACAATAAATACTTGTCATGAAAGATTGAATGAGTATCAATATAGATTAGATTTAATATCAGCTGCTATTTATTATGCAAAGGCAGAAATCTTTTCAGATTGGGTTTATAGTTATGTTGGAGATTTAAGAGAAAATGCATTGGTTGAAATCTCTGGACAAAATTATGAATCAATAAAAGGTATAGAACAAGTTACTTATGATTTTTCCGGTAGTGATGCTGTAATTTTTAATGTAGAAGGAGAAACTGTAACAGGAAAAACAGAAATAGCAATAGATTCAAATTTCTATACACATAAAATAAATGTTATAAGAAATTCAATTCAATATAATTTAAATTTAGCGATGTCTACATATAATATGAATACAACAGAAGCATATAGTTATTCAATGCCAGTAATGACAAATGATGAGTGGCAACAAATATTATCAAATGTTTCAATAGTATCATTTATGCAGGGTATGAAATGTGGTTTAAAAACTTATAATAATTATATGATAGTATCAAGTACAAATAATGAGATAGTAACTTCACCAGAGCATATTTATTATGTTCAAAAAGATAATTTTAATGATGAAAATACTGAATATCATAGTATAAATTGTCAAAAATTAATGGATGCAGATTCAGTTTATAACCCTGTAGGTTCTGGAGGTTCAGGGTATACACAATATTTATCTTTTTCATCAAAAGAAGTGAAATATGATAAAATTTATGATAAGTATAATACAATTTTACCATATAAATATGATCATAAAAATTTAGCATGTTATGATTGTGTTAATGATGGAAATTATAATACTACAAATATCTTTGATGAAACCAATTCAGATTATACAAGATTTGCAAATTTAAGAAGAGCATACTATATTGCTGTAGCAAAAGAAAGAAATGATATATATAAAATGAATGCTGTTGAAAATTCAGAAGGCTATGAAATTATTTATGAAAACAGAGTTGGTGAAGGCACAGAACTTGATTCTCATGATTCAACATTACCTTTAAGTGATATCAAAGCAATTGAAGTTGTTATTGGAACTGTAAAAACAACAGATAGAAATGAAACAACTTTAAGTTATAGACCTTATGTTGGAACTAATAGTTATCTAAATGATACGATATATTCAATGGCATCAAATTCTACTAAAGAGTATACAATGTACATTGAAGTTGATCCAAATGAGTTTGGTACTTCAACTGATAAAGTTTCAAAAAACAAATTGCATTTTGATATACAAGCAGAAAATTCTACATCTGTTTTAAAAGATGATACATTACCAGAAGGCGATTATAAACAGCAAAAAGATGCTGTACTAAAAGCATCAATAAAATATATTAGAGTAATTTATAAATAAGGGGAATTATATGAATTCAAAGTTATTAAGTTTTGGAATAGCTATTATGACAATTTCAATAATATCTACTGGAATGCTTATATATAACAATTCTATGGATACGGTTCAGGATTCCATGGTAGAAATGGAACAAAGAGAAGTTGAAGCATTTAATAATAATTTTATAAGTTTTGAGGGAAAACAAACAGGTTCAAGTATTAAATCTTTATTAGGCACCTTAATTGCAAATGCTAATACATATAAAGATGAACCAACAAAAATACCAGCAGTAATATTTGATAAAGTAAATAATGATAGAGACTCATCAGTTCTAGAAGCTGATATCCCAGATATGTCTAACCCACAACCATATATAACATCATTAAATCAAATTAGAAATTTTGTAGAGCCAAAACATCAATATTGGGTAGCTGTAACTTATCAAGATAATGGATTAATAGATGCAATATATGTATTTTATGATGCTGATAATCCTAATATTGATGATGAAAATATGTATATACAGAAACATAGTTCTTAAAACAAATATAAATTATAATATGTTTTCAAATGATTTAATTAACTTAATTTTTAATAATATTTAATAGTTTTTAATTATAAAGTGTAAAGAATAAAATAATAATAAATGGTTATCATATTTTTATGAAAAAATTTAAAAATGTGATAACCATTATTTTTTTGTTTATATTATATATTTATGTTGCTAATATAAGTTTAATACCTAAAGAAATTGTACTTTTAGAAGGTGAAGAATTAAACTTAAAAAAGATGTTTGGAATACAAACAGTAGAAACAGCAAAAACATCGAATAACAACTACAATGTTAGCAATTTAGAAGTTAATATGTTTGGAAGTATTCCGTTAAAAGATGTTAAAGTAACAGTAATTGATGATATTGAAGTGGTTCCAATAGGAAAAATAATAGGATTAAAATTATATACGAATGGGGTTTTAGTAGTTGGAATGTCAGAAATAGAAGATTGCAATAATAATTTAATAAAACCATATCAAAATACAGATATAAAAGAAGGAGATACAATTTTAAAAATTAATGAAAATGAAATTCAAGATATTGATGTATTAAAAGAAGTTGTAAATAAATCAGAAGGAGAAAACTTAAAACTTACAATTCTAAGAGATGGAAGTATTTTAACTTCAAATATTACACCAGTGAAAACTGATGATAAAGAATACAAATTAGGTTTATGGGTTAAAGATGCAGCAACAGGTGTAGGAACAATGACATATTATGAACCAAATTCTAAATCATTTGCAGTCTTAGGTCATGGAATAACAGATAGTGATACTAATAATTTGATTAATATTGAATCAGGAGAACTTGTAACTTCAAAGGTTATTTCAATAAAAAAAGGGGAGATTGAGAATCCAGGAGAAATAAAAGGAACAATTTTAAATCAGCAAACTATAGGAAGAGTTTCAAAAAACACTCAATTTGGAATATATGGAACTTTAGATAATTTAACTAGTTTAAATATTGATACTTCAAAAAAAATGAAAGTAGCATTAAGAGATGAAATTAAAATTGGAGAAGCAAAAATAATTTGTTCTTTAGATAATAGTAATAAGACAAAAGAATATAGAATAGAAATAGAAAAAATTTATTATGACAATGATTATAATAATAAGAGTATGCTTATAAGAGTAACAGATTCAGAATTAATAGATAAAACAGGAGGAATAATAAGAGGTCTTTCTGGTGCGCCTATTATTCAAAATGGAAAATTTATAGGAGCTGTAACAAATGTTTTAGTTTCAAATCCTGAAATTGGATATGCTATTTTTGGTGATTTAATGGTAAAAGAGATGACAAATATGTAAAGTATTTTGAAAATTTTAAATATTTGATATTTTGAAAATAAAGATGACTATAGGAATGAAAAAATATAAGTAAAAAATGTAATAGGTAAGATTATAAAATATTAAAATTGAAATAATATAAAAGAATTGGATAATTATTTTTAATTATCCAATTCTTTATAAATAAAAATTTTTGAAAATATTCTAAGCATTTAATAGCATTGGTCCAATTTTTGTAACAGTACCTGCACCAAGAGTTATAATAATATCATTATTTTTAACATTATTTTTAACATAAGAAATTACTTCATTGAAATCAGGCATATAAATTGCATTTTTTCCAGTTTCAATTATTTTATTAACTAAATCTTTTGAAGAAATATCAAAAGTATTTTGTTCTCTTGCAGCATAAATATCTAAAATAATTATATGATCAAAATTAGAAATTGCATTTGCAAATTCATTTAAAAGATTTTTGGTTCTACTATAAGTATGTGGTTGAAATATAACCCAAGATTCATTATAAGTCTTATTTTTTATTGCATTTGAAGTAGCAACTATTTCTGTTGGATGATGAGCATAATCATCAAAAATTGGTACATTCTCATTAATGTATCCTTTAAATTCTAATCTACGTTCTGCACCAGTAAATTCTTTTAAAGATTTAGAAATAATATCTGATGTTATTCCATAATAGTCACATACAGCTATACAAGCTAATGAATTTAATATATTATGTTCGCCAGCAACAGATAAATCTATTTTTGAATAGAATTTATTATTTTTATAAACTTCAAAACTTGAAAAACCATTTTCATCAAAGGTTATATTTTTTGCAATAAAATCAGCGTCTTTATTTTCTATTGCATAAGAAATAAATTTTGATTTTACAACATTTTTTAATTCTTTACAATTTGGGTCATCAAGATTTGTAACAAGTAAACCATCTGAATTAAGTAGTAAAGAAAAATCTTTAAAAGTTTTTACAATATTATCAAAAGTTTTATAATAATCTAAATGATCATTATCTATATTTAAAATGATTTCTGTGTGTGGATGAAATTTTAAAAAGTTTCCTTTATATTCACAAGATTCTAATATAAAGAAGTCACTATTTCCAACACGATAATTTCCACCAATGTCATCAAGTATGGCTCCAACTTCGATAGAAGGGTCTAAGCCAGCATTTATAAAGCAAACAGATAACATAGAAGTAGTTGTAGTTTTTCCATGTGTTCCTGAAACACAGATAGTTTCTTTATAAAGTTTTGTTAGATAACCTACAAATTCGCCTCTGCCAATTAATGGAATATTATTTTCTTTTGCAACTAAAATTTCTGGATCTGAATCACTTATCGCTGCAGAAAAAACTATTAAATCAGCATTTTTAGCATTTTCGATGTCATGACCAATAGTTGTAGGTATTCCATGGTTATTTAGAGTATCTGTAATATTACTTTGGACCAAATCAGAACCAGTAACTTTATAGTTCCAATTATGCAAAGTTTCTGCTATTGCACTCATGCTTATTCCACCAATACCAATAAGATGAATGTGTTTGTATTTTTGTAAATCTGATAAATCTAAATTCATTTTGTTTGCCTCCTAAAATCTAGAGTTATTATACTATTATGAATAGAGAATTTCAAGATTATTGTATAAATTTTAATCCAAAATTAATTACAAAAAAACTTAAATGTTATAAAAAAATGCAAAATATTTTAAAAAAATAAACAAAAAAAGAAGGAAAAAAATTTTTTTTGTAGAATAATAAAATAGTACATAGAATTTAATATGTATTAAAACGATAAGAAAGAGGTGCTTAAAACAATGCAAATAACAGATGTACGTTTAAGAAAAGTAAATTTAGAAAACAGAATGAAAGCAGTAGCTTCTGTAACATTTGATGGAGAATTCGTAATTCATGATATCAAAGTTATTGAAAGTCAAAATGGATTATTTATTGCTATGCCAAGTAAAAAAACTCCAAACGGAGAATTTAAAGATATAGCTCATCCAATCAATGCTGAAACTAGAGAAAAAATTCAAAAAGCTATTTTAGAAGCTTATGAAGCTCCAGAAACAGAAAATGTAGAATCAGCTGAATAAATTTTAGTATTTAGTAGTTTGAAAAGGCGTTACACAAAGTAGCGCTTTTTTTGTATTTCATAAAAAAATATATTAAAAATTTTGTATAAATTTGTAGATAATTTTTAAAAAATATGAACAAATAATATTGTTATTTTTTTAAATATTATATATAATATTTGCAAAAGTGAGGTATAAAAATGAAAGATAATGGCATTGAAGATATATTAATAGATAATAATTATGATTCAAAGAAAAAAAAGAACAAAAAAGGAATTATAATTGCATTTTTTTTACTATTAATTATTTTAGGTGGCTTATGTTTTGCATATTGGTATTTTACACGTCCAACTACAACAGCAAAACAATTATTTTTTAATCAATTATCAAATACTAATGTAAAAAATGTTTTGGAAATAAATTCTTATAAAGAAATATTAAGCAAATTAATAGATGAATCTTCAGAAATAACAAGTAAAATAAATTTTTCAACAACAATTGAAAATGAAAATTTAGAAGGTCTTGATGTAAGTAAATTTGTATTAGATTTAAGCAATATGAATGATGTTGAAACTAAAAAAAATTATAGCGAACTTGATATTAATTATTCAGGAAATGAAGTTTTAAAAGTAAAAATGTTAGCAAATAAAGACGCTTTTGCAATTGCTTCAGATGAGATAGTAAATAAATATGTTGGCTTTAGATATAACACTATAAACGAAGAAAATTCAAAAGCTAATTTAATAAATGAAATTTATAGAGCTCAAGGTATAGATATCAAAGAAGAACAAAAACAGACTTTTATAAATAAATATTTTAATAAAATATATGAAAACATTGCTGAAGAAAAATTTTCATATCAAGATAATTATGTTTTAGATGGGTCTACTTCTACAGATGTTGTAGCATATACTTTGAAATTGAATCAGGAAGAATTAAAAAATTTATTAAAGAATCTTTTAACAGAATTAAAAAATGATGATGAATTATTAGAACAATTAATAGAAGAACCCAAAAATTCTTTGCAAACAGAGGAAAACAATAATCAAGAAAATTTAAATAATGAAGAAAATATGGAAAATGATACTATTTCAGAAAGTAATGATGGAGAAAATCAAAATTCTGAAGAGAATATATCTGAAACTAATGAACAGAATAATGAAGAATTTGAAACAACTGAAAGAATTAGCTTAGATCCAGTATCAAGTGAAAATTTTGAAAATGAAGAAGATTTAGCAATAGAAATATTAAAAATACTTTTTGGTAAAAAAGCAAATATAACTTTAGATGATTTCAAAAATACGATAGATGAGCTAATAAATAAAATTGACAATTTAGAAGGAAATGGTATTATTTTTAATATTTATGCAAGTGAACTTGGAACTGAAAAAATAAATATTATATTGCCAAATGAAAGTAGTTTTGATATAGAATTAAAAAATAAATCAGATAGTGGTGCTTATTTAAAAGTAACTTATTTATACAAAGGAGATAATAATATATTTGCATTTTTAAAAGAAAACTCAAAAAATGTGTATAGTCAAGAGGATCCTTTGATAGTAGAAGAAACTGAACAAATAGATTCTTCAAAAAATAGTGGTTATTCTATAGAAATTAATAGAAGCAATCAAGAAGCAAGTAATAGAGTAAAATTAACTTTTAGTTTTATAAATTCAGAAGAGATAAATAAAAAGATTAGTCTGGAAACTAATCTTGAAGGAAATGAAAATTCTAAAAATTTAAAACTAGATAATATTATGATTTTTACAACAGAAAATGGTGAAACAACTATTACTTCAGAATCAAATATTAAATTTAAAAACATTGAAGATATAGAGAACATAAATCAAGAAAATACACTATTTTTAGAAGATTTGAGCCAAGAAGAATATGATATAACAGTTCAAGCTATAAAAGATAAAATTTCACAAGTTTATAATGAGAAAAAAGAAAAATTTAATTTTTTAGATGCTAATATCGGAAATTCGGTAATAGAACAAAATTTAGAAGAGAGTAGTAGTGAAGATAATAAAAATATAGTAAAAGAGGCTCTACAAAAAAGAATTGATGAATTAAGAAATGAAGCCATAGCAAATGGTGTAGAATTTAATCTACAAAGTTTAGAAAATTTACAAATAGATGGGTATGAAGTTGCTTCAACAATTAATGAGAATATGGCAGTAGTTGTTATAGATATATATACTTTTAATATAGATAAAGATTTTAACATAACAGAAGCACAATAAAATCAAAAGAGGAGAAATTATAATGGGAAAAAATAAGAAGAAATTAAAACTAAATAAAAGACGTATAATGGTTCTAATAATATTAGCTTTAATAATTGCATTAATAATATTTGGTATAGTAAAATTGTTTACAACTTTATTTGCCAAAGAAGTGGCGGTTGGAAATAAAGCTAATATGGGACTAGTTTTAGAAGATGGAAAAACAACCTATTATAATAAATATGAAAAAGGAATTGTAAAAGTAAAAGGCAATGAAGAATTTCAAATAACAGATGAAACAGCATATTCAATGACTCTTGTTGATGATACTATTTATTATATGACTGTTTCTAGCCAAAATTCAATAGTTTTAAAAAGCGTGCAAACAAATGGTGATAAACCTACTGAAATAAAAGTATTAGCAACACCTTTAAGTAAATTTTATATAGAAGATAATTTTGTATATTATGTAACAAATGAAAGTACTTTAGGAATAGCAAAACTTTCTCTAGAAAATGGAGAAGAAACAATAATAACTGCAGCTAATGTTCAAGATTTTGTGTTAGAGGATGGAGTTATTTATTTTACTGATAATGTAGGATACCTACATTCTATAACAACAAATGGAACAGAAAATAAAGAAATTGCTACTGGATATAATATAAAAAATTTCCAGATCTTAAAAAAATGGATATATTTTTATGATTCGAAAGAAAATGCTTTATGTAGAATAAAAAAAGATGGATCTTCTAAAAAAACAGTTGCTACTTTTGTTAATAATGAAATATATAATATTACAAATAAAGGAATATATTATTTTGATAGTGTAAATAAACAGATTTGCAAATCAGATTTAAAAGGAAAAAAATCAAAAGCAATAGTTTCATTAGAGGCGGTAAAACCTAGAATTGGTATAGCAAATGGAGAACTTTATTATTTGGATAACAGTAAAGATGAATCTCAAATATATCAGATGTATAGAGTAAAAACAAACGGTAGTGAAGCTAAAAGTATAGATTACTAAAAAATATTGACAATTTGATTACTTGATTATATAAATATATTTATTAGGAGGAGCCTATGAAATTAGGAACTGTTGTGTATGAAAATAAAATTTATAACTTAGATTATATGTCAATAGAAGAAATGAAAAACTTACTTAATATAATAGAACAAGATAAAACCTCAAGTTTTAAAGAAGCAAAAAAAATAGTTAAAGAATAGTTAGGGGGCTTTACTTTGGAACAAGAATTAACAGAACAAGAAATTTGTATGAATTTAAAAAAGATGTATGAAGAATCAGAAAATAGAGTGAAAACAGAAGCTGTGGTTAGAAGAGCATATATAGATAAGATTTCAGCTAAAACTATAAGTGAAAAAGTAAATTCACAAATGAATTCTATAAAAACAGAAATTTATGAAATCAATCCTAAATTTAAAGAAGGCTCAAAAAATTATGAAACAACTAAAAAATTAGTTTCTGAAGCATTAGTAAATTATGAGAAAGCATTATTGGAACTTAGTGAATTTTTTGATGGGAAAATAGAACAGCTTATTTTAAGAAAAGTTGAATTAGAAGCAAGTTTAGTTGGAGCAATTTTAAATGAAGAATATTTAAAACAAAAAGTACTGAGAAAAAGTCACCAAAAAGAGAATGATAAGGTAAAAAGATCTGTAAAAGATAACATTAAACTTGCAATAGAAAGATTAAAGAATAGAAAAAAAGAAAATAATGAGATTGATACAAAAGCAATAACTAATTTAATGGATGGACAAGATGTTGAATTAGAATTAGATCAAAAACTGTCTGAAAAAGTTGAAAAAACAATAACAGATAAGAAAGAAAATAAAGAATTTATAGAAAAAATTGAAAAAGAAATATCTTTGATTAATGAAGAAATTGAAAGATTAAATGAAAGAAAGAAAAATTCAATTTATGATGCAATGGAAGTTGGAGATAAAGCTTTAACAACTAATATAAAAAGACCTAGAATATTTAAGAAAATTACTAGATTTTTTGTAAGCAGATTTAATACAGCAAAAGTTGTTCAAACAACAATAATAGATCCATTAAATTTAAGAATAGAAAGTTTTAAAAATAATGAGTTATCATCAATGAAAGGGTAATAGTTATGGGAGAAGAATTTTTTAATAAAGTAAATTCAGCATATAAAAAAGGAATGAGTGTAAATCCAAATTTTGAAAAGGCAGTAGCAGCAATTAATATAATTGCAAAAGGAGAGGATCCAGTAAAAGCAGTAAAAGATAAAGAAGATATAGAAGATGTGTTAGAAGTATAATAATATTAAATAACTATTGCAAAATAGAAAAAAATGTGTTATATTATTAACATAATATTTTAACCGTTATTAAAAAGCAAAGTAAGTAGATAGGAAATGTTTTTTAGAGAATACAAATGTTACGCTGAGAGTTTGTTAAAACATTATCTTCTGAAATTTCACTTTTGAGGTTCTTATGATGAAAAAAGTAGTCATAAGCGTTTGTTACGTTATAACTATAATGAGATTAAAAAATAATTATTAATTATCTTTTTAATGAAATTAGGTGGTAACACGGAATATATTCGTCCTATTATAAATAGGACGTTTTTTTTATAATTATAATAATACGATATTTTCATTATATAAATTTAAAAAAAGATAAAAAAATACATAAGTTATAAAAATAAAATTTAAATACAAAGATAAATTAGGAGGGGTAAAATGAAAGAGAAAATTGAAGAAATTCAAAAATTAGCGAAAGAAAGAATTTCAGAAATTAAAGATTTGCAAGAAGTACAAGAATTAAAAGTTAAATTCTTGGGCAAAAAAAGTGAATTATCAAATTTATTAAAAGGTTTAGGAAGCTTAGCAAAAGAAGAAAGACCTAAAATAGGTAGTTTAGTAAATGAAGTAAAAAAAGAAATTGAGGAAAAGTTAAATGAAGCTGAATCTATGTTAAAAGAGAAAGCTTTAGCTCAAAAGTTAGAAAAAGAGAAAATTGATATAACAGCTCCAAGTACAAAAATAAAAAGAGGTAGTAAACATCCAATAAATAGAGTTATTGAAGAAATTCAAGATTTGTTTGTATCTATGGGATATGATGTTATTTCAGGACCTGAACTTGAAACTGATGAGTTTTGTTTTGAGAGATTAAATTTACCACAAGGACATCCAGCAAGAGATATGCAAGATAGTTTTTATATAACAAATGAATATTTACTTAGAACTCAAACTTCAGCTGTTCAAGCAAGAGCTATGATTGCAAATGAAGAAAAATCACCTATTAGAATGATTTGTACAGGAAAAACATATAGAAGAGAAGATGATGCAACACATTCTCATCAATTCAATCAAGTAGAAGGGTTAGTAATAGATAAAAAAGAATTAAATGTATCTCTTGCAGACTTAAAAGGAACATTAGAAGTATTTGTAAAGAAAATGATTGGAAAAAATTGTGAATTAAGATTTAGACCAAGCTATTTTCCATTTACAGAACCATCTTATGAAGTAGATGTTACATGTTTTAAATGTGGTGGAAAAGGTTGTCCACTTTGTAAGAAAACAGGTTGGATAGAAGTTTTAGGTGCTGGTATGGTACATCCAAATGTATTAAAAATGAATGGATATGATCCTGAAAAATACTCTGGTTTTGCTTTTGGTACAGGTATAGATAGACTTGCTATGTTTAAATACGGAATTACAGATATGAGATATTTATATGCAAATGATGTAAGATTTTTAGCTCAATTTGATAGAAAAGATGAAGAATAGGAGGAAATTATGAAATTAAGTTTAAATTTTTTAAAAGATTATGTGGACTTAGATATAGATGTAAAAACTTTAGCAGAAGATATGACTAGGGTTGGTAATGAATATGATTTAGCTGAGAAATTGATTCCAGCTACAAAACTTGTAATAGGAAAAGTTTTAGAATGTAAAGATCATCCAGATTCAGATCATTTACATGTTTGCAAAGTAGATATTGGAACAGAGGTATTAAATATAGTTTGTGGAGCTCCAAATGTTAGAGATGGGATAAAAGTAATAGTTGCTTTGGCTGGTGCAGATTTACCTAATGATGTAAAAATTAAAAAAAGCGTAATTAGAGGAGAAGAATCTAATGGAATGATATGTGCTTTATATGAAATAGGTATAGATAAGAAATTTTTATCAGAAGAAGATAAAAATGGAATTCATATTTTACCAGAGGATGCCCCTATTGGAAAAGATCCAATAGAGTATATGAAATTAGATGATTCTGTTATAGATTTTGATCTTACAGCAAATAGAGGAGATTTATTAAGTATTTTAGGTATGGCTTATGAAGTTGGAGCAATTTACAATAAAAAAGTAAAAGAAATTGATTTGACTCATAATGAAGAAGGAGAAGACTTAAATAAGTCTTTTGAAGTTAGAGTAAATACAGATAATTGTAAATTATTTTTAGCAAGAAAAGCATTAAATGTTGAAATTAAAGAGAGTCCTGATTTCATAAAACATAGATTAATCGCATCAGGAATAAGACCTATAAATAATGTTGTAGATATTAGTAATTATGTAATGCTTGAATGTGGTCAGCCTCTACATTTTTATGATGCTGATAGATTAGGAAATTGTATAGAAGCAAGAATGGCAGATAAAGATGAAAAATTAACAACACTAGATGGAGTAGAAAGAACTCTTGAAGAAACAGATATAGTAATTTCAGATGGAAAAAGAGCTATAGGACTTGCTGGAGTTATGGGTGGTTTAGATACAGAAATAGAAGATGAAACCAAAAATGTTTTAATTGAGGCAGCAATTTTTGATTCTGTTAGAGTAAGAAAAACTTCTAAAAAAATAGTAAGAAGTGAAGCAAGTAATCGTTTTGAAAAAGGAATTTCACCAGATAGAACATATATGGCAATAGAAAGAGCGGTTAAATTATTAGAAGAATATGCGGGTGCAAAAATTCAGACAGGAACAGTAGTATATGATAAAACAGATAAAACAGAAAAAGAAATTGATATAACTGCAAAAGATATAAATATGTTATTAGGAACAAATATAAAATTAGAAGATATACTTAATGTATTTTCAAGGTTAGGTTTTAGATATTCATTAAATGATGAAGTAATAAAAGTTAATGTTCCTATAAGACGATTGGATATTTCTATTAAAGAAGATTTAATAGAAGAAGTGGGTAGAATTTATGGTGTTGATAATATAGTAGGAAAATTACCAGTTGTTCCAATGAAAATAGGAAGTGTAGATAAAACAGAACGTGAAATAAGAAATAAAATGATTTCTTTAGGATTAAATGAAACTTTATCATATATATTAATTAATGATAAAGAAGTTCATAAGTATGTTTCAGATGAATTTGAAGAATTACGTTTATTAGATCCTATGACAGAAGATAGAAATACGTTAAGATATAGTTTAATACCATCTTTATATAAAATATATGAATATAATAAAGCTCATTATATTAAAGATGTTTCTATATTTGAAATAGGAAAAGGTTTCTGGAAAAAAGGTGAAGAATATGGAGAAGATAGTAAATTATGTGCTTTAATGACAGGAGAATATTGTTTAGGAATTAATAATAAAAAAGATGTTGATTTCTTTATAATAAAAGGTGTTGTAGAAGAAATTTTAGATTATTTAGGATATGCAAATAGATATAGCTTTGTACTTCCAAAGAAAGGAATAAAAGAATTTCATCCAGGTCAAGTTGCTGAAATAAATGTTAATGGAGAGATTTTGGGCATAATAGGAAGAATACATCCAGAAATTTCAAGAGAACCTGTGTATGTATTTGAGATTAATTTAGATAAACTATTAGCTAAAAAAGTAAGTAAAATGAAATTTAAAGAAATTTCTATATATCCAAATATTAAGAAAGATATTGCAATTATGATAGATAAAAATATAACAGCAGATGAAATATCTAAAGTAATTAAAAAAGCTGGTGGCAATTTACTTGTAAAATACGAAATGTTTGATGTATACACAAATGCAACATTAGGTAACAAAAAAAGTGTAGCATACTCATTAACATTTGGTTCAAATACTAAAACCTTAACAGATGATGAAGTAAATCCTATTTTAGAAAAAATAATTGAAAACTTGGAAAAAACATTAAAAGCTGAATTAAGAAAATAATAGAAAAAGCAGGAAAACAAAGAAATATACTTTGCTTTCCTGCTTTTTTTATTATAGACAAATTTTCCTGCTTTTATTAAAGTACTCGACAATATTACATAATCAAAAGATAAAATTTGTTTACAATATTTTAGAATGAGAACAGGAATAGAAACTTTACATAAAAAGTTTAGTTTTGATATTATAATTCTTCTAAAAGTTAAGCTATAGATTTTCTTTCGTAAAAAGCTTGACCTTGAAAATATTAAAAAGTATAATGTATATGTGAGGTTGATGAATATGATGAATAGAAAGAAAGTTTTACTAGTTTCAATAATATTGATTTTACTAGTTGTATTAATAGGAATTTTTGCTTATTATTACTTAAATAAAGAAAAAAGATTAGAGGTTGTAGGAGCATCATCTAATAAAATGGCTTTAGAAGAGGAAATAGTTAGCGAAGTAAAAGAAGATGTAATTTCTGTAGCACAAGATACTACTATAGACGAATCATTAAAACCAGGTGAAGATGTGGTGGAATTTGAAGGAAAAGAAGTAAAAATACCAAAATCAAAAGTTGCTTCAGCAAATTCTTCAGAAGATGGTGAGCGTAATAGGAAAAAAGGAGGAGCATCTGTATCACAAGATCAAGCTAATAATATGTTCGAAAATGTTGGTCAAAAATCTATGGGAATAGATGTATCTGCACACCAAGGAAGTATTAACTGGGCTCAAGTAAGAGCTAGTGGTGTGGAATTTGCAATGATACGTTGCGGTTTTAGAGGTCAAACAGCAGGTTCTATATATGAAGATGCTTATTTTAGAACAAATGTTGCAGGTGCTACAGCAAATGGAATAAAAGTAGGAATTTATTTTTATTCAACAGCTGTAAATGAGCAAGAAGCTTTAGAAGAAGCAGCTTGGGTAGTAAAACAAATTTCTACATATAGAATAACTTATCCAGTAGTATATGATTTTGAAGACTTTGGAAGATATAGATGTGCAAATGTTGGTGGAGCACAAGCAACAAGTAATGCATTAACATTTTTGAATTTTGTTAGAGCAAATGGATATGAACCAATGCTTTATGCAAATAAAAATGATATAACAACTAGATTTTCTAGAGGTTCATTTAATTGTAAATTCTGGCTTGCACATTATACAACACAAACAGATTATAGTGGAAGTTTTAATATGTGGCAATATACAAGTAAAGGAAGTGTACCTGGAATTGCCGGTAATGTTGATATGAATATTGCATATTTTAATTATGGAACAACTGCTCCAGCAAAACATACACATAATTTCTCAGAACTTGTAAAAGGAAGTTTAAAAGATGCTACTTGTACAGCTAATGGAAGTAAAGTATTAAGATGTTCTTGTGGAGATACTGAAACTCAAAGTATTCCTGCTTTAGGACATCAATTTGGTGCTTGGAAAACAGTAAAACCTGCTACAACTGAAGAAGAAGGTTTAAAAGAAAGAGTTTGCTCAAGATGTCAATACAAAGAATCTCAAAAAATAGATAAATTAAAAGATGAAAATAATAATAACAATACTTCTCATACACATGATTATTCAATAGTTGTTTCAGAGAAAAAAGCAACTTGTACAGAAAAAGGAAATCAAGTTTTAAAATGTTCATTATGTGATGAAACTAAAGAAATTGAGTTGCCTGTAACTGCACATACACCAAGTGATTGGATTATAGAAAAAGAAGCAACTAGTATTGAAAACGGTTTGAAATATAAAAAATGTACAGTTTGTGATACTAGATTAGAAGATGCTATAATACCAGCAACAGGAGAAGTTGAAAATCAAGTACCTGATAACTCAGTTGCTACCGAATAAAATTAAAATATTAGTGAATAAAAAATAATAAATAATAAATAATAAATAATAAATAAAAAAGATAAATGAAAAATAAAAGTTTCATTTATCTTTTTTTATATAATAAGGGAAAATTAAAAATTACTTATTAATAAAGATTTTGTCGAAAATGTATATAAATTTTATTTCATAAAAAGATATCTTAGAAAAGATGTATATACATTTACTTAAAATTTTTATTTATAAAAATTTTATTAATATTGACTATTTTGCATATTTTTAAATTATAAAAACTTTTTTAATCTTTCAATATTATTTTCTTGTAATCTTATAAAACCATCTAAAATATCTTTTACTTCTTTAGAAGCTTCAGGACTTTGATTTAATAGTTTTACTCCTTTAATTATTCCCATATCATAACCTTGAATTAAAATTTCTGATAAATTTGAGTTAGATGTGTCATTAATAGTATTAAATTGAATACCAGTCCAGCCCATAATTTTTTGATTTATAGGTGTATCGTCCGGAATTTCACCAGCTTTTTTAAATTCATAATTTACTTTATCAAGAGTAGTTAGATAGGTATTATATTGAAAGCTTAAATCATCTTTAAAATCATTATCAGTTGTTTTTTCAGAGATATGTTCTAAAGAAGCCATACCCATTGTAACTCCTTTATGAATCTCATTTAAAATAGTTAAATCATCCATAAAAATTACCTCCATATAAAAATAGTATTTGTGATTTTTTTCGAAATATACTTTTAAAAATTGTAAAAAAAAAGAAACAATAATTTTATATAATTGAAATTGGAAAAATAGATTTTTTGTATTAAAATAATAAAAGTGTTGAAGATAATAATTACAAATCCGTAAAATAAGAAGACACTAAATATAAATTATAAAAGTATATAAGCAAAGTGTGAAAATTGTGGATTGAAGAAAGAAAAAAAGATTGATATGTGAAAAAGAAAAATAAAATCAAAATAATCCACAAAAAGAGTGATTTTAGAGCTTAAGAAATCACAAAATGTTATAAAACTGTGGAAAACTATTATTAATTTAATAGTTTTTTTGTGTAAATTGTGGAAAAACTTGAAAAAATATTATAATATACTTATATAAAATAAGTATGTAAAGGATATGAAAAATGAATTGGACTAAAGAACAAGAAGATGCAATTTATAAAAAAAATTCTAATATATTAGTTGCAGCAGCTGCCGGAAGTGGAAAAACTGCTGTTTTAGTAGAACGTATAATTCAAAAAATATTAAATGACGGAATTGATATAGATAAACTACTAGTTGTAACATTTACAAATGCTGCAGCTTCAGAAATGAGAGAAAGAGTTTTAGAAGCAATATATAAAAAAATAGATGAAGAACCTGAGAATAAGGAACTTCAAAAACAGGTAATTCTTTTAGGAAAAGCAGATATTTGCACAATACATTCATTTTGTTTAGAAGTAATAAAAAACAATTTTTTTGAAATAGATTTATCGGCAAATTTTAGAATAGGAACCGAAGAAGAAATAGAATTATTAAAACAAGAAGTAATAGAAGATGTTTTTGAAGAACTATATGAATCAGAAGATGAAAATTTTGCAAAGTTAGTAAATACTTATACTGGGTATAGAGGAGATGAGGCATTAAAAGATATTGTACTTAAAATATATAGATTTATGCAAAGTGCTCCATTTCCAAATGAATGGCTTATGGAGAAAATAAATGCTTTTAAAGCTGATGAAAAAAATAAGGATTTTTCTAAAAGTATTTGGGGAGAAGTTTTAATTGAAAGTCTTAAAGAAGAAATTATAGATGGAATAAATAGTTTAAAAATTATCCAAAGTAAGATAGAAAAATATATAGAATTAGAAAAATACTATTTAACTATAGTTTCAGATATAGAAATTTTGGAAACTTTATATGAAAAAACTGAAATATCTTGGGATGAAGCTTATAAATTTGTGAATGAAATAAAATTCAAATCATGGCCTGTAGACAGAAAAATTACATTAGATGCAAAAGATGAGGCAAAAAAAGCAAGAGATACTGTAAAGAATAAGTTAATGAAAAATGCAAAAGAGACTTTAGTATATGATTCTAAAAATGCTTATAATGATATATATAAAATGTATGAAATTTTAAAAATATTAAAAGAAGTAATATTAGAGTTTGACAAAAAATTTAAACTTAAAAAAAGAGAAAGAAATATTATAGATTTTAATGATATAGAGCATTATGCTTTAAAAATATTAGTAAAAAAGGATGAGAATGGAAATTATGTACCAACAGAAGTAGCAAAAAAGTATCAAGAAAAATTTGAAGAGATAGCTATTGATGAATATCAAGATAGTAATGAAGTGCAGGAGTATATTTTAAAAACTGTATCAAGAGGCAATAATTTATTTATGGTTGGTGATGTTAAACAAAGTATATATAAATTTAGGCAAGCTTGTCCAGAATTATTTTTAGACAAATATGAAAATTATTCTTTAGATGGAAACGAAAAAGGATTAAAAATTCAATTATTTAAAAATTTTAGAAGTAGAAAAAATGTATTAGATATAACTAATACTGTATTTAAAAACATAATGAGTAGAAAGTTAGGAGATATTGAATATAATGAAACAGAATTTTTAAATTTAGGGGCAGACTTTGATGAAACAAAAAAAGATATTTTAGGAAAAGCAGAATTAAATATTATAGAATTAAAAAAGGATTATGATGAAGAAGAACAAGACGAAATTTTAAAAGAAAATAAATATATTGAAAAAGAAGAAGTTGAAGCAAAGCTTGTAGCAAATAAAATAGAAGAAATAATTTCGTCTAAAGTAAAGGTTAAAGATAAAAAAATAGGCTATAGAGAAGTAACATTTAAAGATATTGTAATTTTATTAAGAGCAACATCAAAAGTAGCGCCAATTTATGAAAAAGAACTTTTAAAAAGAGGTATACCAGTATACTCAGAAGCATCTAATGAATATTTAGATACTATAGAAATTCAAACTATAATTAATGTATTAAAGATTTTGGATAACCCAATAGATGATATTTCTTTGGTTTCTGTTTTACGTTCAGAAATAGGCGGATTTACAGATAATGAATTACTGAAAATTAGACTTTGCAGCAGAGATACTAGTTTTTATGAAAGCTTAAAAGTTGCAAAAAATAATTTAGAAGGACAAATAAAAGAAAAATTAGATGATTTTATAGAAAAAATAGAAAACTGGAGAGAAGAAACAGATTATTTGAGCTTAGCAGAACTTATTTGGAAAATTTATACAGATACTAATTTTTATAATTATGTTGGTCTAATGCCAAATGGAACTATAAGACAAGCAAACTTAAAAATGTTATTTGAAAGAGCAAAAGAATATGAGAAAACAAGTTTTAAAGGTTTATTTAATTTTATAAAATTTGTTGAAAAATTAAGAAGCGGAAATAGTGATATGACTGCTGCAAAAGTAATTGGAGAAAATGAAAATGTAGTAAGAATAATGAGTATACATAAAAGTAAAGGATTAGAATTTCCAATTGTGATTTTATCAGGAACTTCAAAGAAAATTAATTTACAAGATTTAAATTCTAATATTTTATTACATCAAAAAATGGGGATAGGACCACAATATATAGACTATGAAAAAATGATAGAATATTCTACTTCTGCTAAAGATGCTATTAAAATAATTATAAAAGAAGAAACCATTTCAGAAGAGATGAGAATTTTATATGTTGCACTTACTAGAGCAAAAGAAAAACTGATAATTACAGGAACTGTAAAAGAATATCAAAAAGATTTAGAAAAAAAACAAGAATTATTAAATGTATATAATTCAGAAAATGAAAAGATAAATCCAATATTACTAAAAAAATATATTTCATATTTAGATTGGATAGAACTTGTGATTTTATCAGGTAATTTATCGAATTTAATAGAGGTAAAAAAATATTCTAAAAATGAAATATTATCTTTAAAATCTGAAGCAAGAAAAGAAGAAATTAGAAAATTTGATTTTGATAAAAAAATAGATATTGATAAGATAAGAAAAGTTTTTAATTGGCAATATAAAGAAAAAATAGCCACAATGCTTCCTATAAAAAGTACTGTTAGTAAAATAAAGGAAATGAAACAAGAAAGTTTTATTGAAAGTGAACTAGATTTTGAAAACATAAATAATAAAGAGATAGGAATAGAGTCTTTAACTCCAAGTTTTATGCAGGAAGAGGAAATGATATCAGCTAGCAAAAAGGGAACTCTAATGCATTTATTTATGCAAAAAATTAATTTTAAAGAAAACTATAATTTAGAAAAACTTGAGGAATTAAAACAAGAACTTATAGAAAAAAATATTTTTACTTATGAAGAATCAAAACATATAAATCTTAATAAAGTTATGAATTTTACAAAATCAAATATTTTTGAAAAAATTAAGAATTGCCAAAATATAGATAAAGAAAAGGCTTTTTGTAAAAAAATTTTAGCAAGAGAAATTTACGAAGAAGCAGATAATCAAACTATTTTAGTACAAGGAATTATAGATTTATATGCAATAAAAATAAATGGAGAAATAATTTTAGTTGATTACAAGACGGATTTTGTTAAAGATGGAAATGAAGAAAGTTTAGTAAATAAGTATTTAAATCAATTAAAGATATATAAAGAAGCTTTAGAAGAGGCATTGAATAAAAAAGTATCAGAAGTATATATTTATTCTTTATACTTAGATAAAGAGATAGAAGTAAAGATTTAGCAAGGAGGTTTACAAATTTAATATTCTGATGTATAATAAATATGTCGTAATATGGAAATAAAGGGGAAAAATTATGGATAGAATGAAAACCTTCTTTTTATATTTACTAGCAATAATTGGGTTTATGTTTCTTTCTTATGTGTTAGAAAATAGTTTGCTAGAAAATATGTATGAAAAGATGACTGGAAGTATAACAAGTCAAAATTCAGATATATCAATAGATGAAGTTTCAGGAAAGGCTTCAAATGTAAATGGATATTTACAAATAAAAGTATCTAATAATTCATCATATCCATCAGGGAAAAAATGGATAAAATTAGATTTATATAGTAAAAGAGGGTTACTTGGATTAACTAAATACATAGAAGTAAGTGATATAGAGCCAGGAGCTACCAAGGAATATCAAATAAAATTTAAAGGTAGCGAAATTAGAAAATATGAAATGGCTATGGTGGACGAATTGCCTGATAAAGCTAATATTATAAGTATATTAGGTTGGGAAATAGACTTAACAGATGTATTTGGAATGGATCTATCACAAGCTACATTTTTAGGAGTAAAACTAACAGATTTATTTAGTTGGGATGGAGTAGCAACAGCAGGTGGAAATGCTTGGAATTGGATTGTTCAACTACTTTCATCAGTGCCTTGGTGGGGTTATGCAATAGGAGCAGGATTAATTATTTGGTATATGCCAAAAGGATATTTATTTGGAATTTTCCCATTTTAGACAATAATTTTAGATTTATTTGGTTTAGTTAATGAATAAAATATTTAATTAGATAAATGAATTAATAAATAATAAGAAAAGGTGGTAATAAAAAATTACCATCTTTTTTTATATAACAGGAAAACTCTCAAGAATTATAATATATAAAAAATTTATAAAATATTTAATAAAATTTTTTAAGGAACATAAAAGACATATTTTAAGCACAGAAAATTCAAAGAACATAGAATACCTTAAAGTAAGCTACTTTTAGATATTGCTAAAATATAAAAATATAATTTTTCTTGCTTAAGAAAAATTAATAATATATAATGAGTTTGATTATAATATTTTATTAATAAATGTATAGTAAATACATTTAAAAAGGAGTGTGTATTTATGTTAGAAAACTCAAAAATAGAAGAATTAAAAACAAAAGCAAAAAATATAAGAAGAAATATAGTAGAAATGGTATATAGTGCATCTTCAGGACATCCAGGCGGCTCTTTATCAATAACTGATGTTTTAACAGCACTATATTTTTCAGAATTAAATGTAGATATAAATAATCCTAAAGATGAAAATAGAGACAGATTGGTTTTATCAAAAGGGCATTGTTCACCAGCATTATATTCAGCATTAGCAGAAAAAGGATTTATCCCAAAAGAAGATTTAAAGACTTTTAGAAAAGTGGATAGTTATTTGCAAGGACATCCAGATATGAAAAAAATACCAGGAGTAGATATGACATCAGGTTCTTTAGGACAAGGATTATCAGTAGCAAATGGAATGGCGTTAAGTGCTAAACTAGATGGAAAAAATTATAGAGTTTATTGCATAATGGGTGATGGAGAAATAGAAGAAGGACAAATTTGGGAAGCTGCAATGACTTCAAGCCATTATAAATTAGATAATCTGTGTGCAATAGTAGATAATAATGATCTACAAATTGATGGAAAAGTAAGAGAAGTAATGAATCCATACCCTATAGATAAAAAATTTGAAAGTTTTGGCTTTAATACAATAGTAATAGACGGACATAATTTCGACGAAATCTTAAAAGCTTTTGAACAAGCAAAAGAAACAAAAGGAAAACCATCAGTAATAATTGCAAAAACATTAAAAGGAAAAGGTGTATCTTATATGGAAAACAAAGCAGGATGGCACGGCAAAGCTCCAAATGAAGAAGAATATAAAATAGCATTAGAAGAATTAGTTTAAATAAATTAATAACAAGTATTATCTATATTTTTATATAGATTAACTAGTAAATAGACTATGTAAGTTATATAAATTAAAAAATATTTAGTGAAATAAAAAAAGCTTTAATATTTAATGAAATAGTCAAAGTTAGGAGGAAATTATATGGATTTTGAAAATAAAAAAGCTACTAGACAAAGCTATGGAGAAGCCTTAGCAGAACTAGGAAGAGAAAATAAAGATGTAGTGGTATTAGATGCAGACCTAGCAGGAGCAACAAAAACTAATATTTTTGCAAAAGAATTTCCAGAAAGATTCTTTGATATGGGGATTGCAGAACAAGATATGATGGCAACAGCAGCAGGATTTGCAACTTGCAATAAAATACCATTTGCAAGTACATTTGCAGTATTTGCAACAGGAAGAGTATATGACCAAATTAGAAATAGTATATGCTATCCAAATTTAAATGTAAAAATATGTGCAACACATGCTGGAATTACAGTTGGAGAAGATGGTGCAACACATCAAATGTTAGAAGATATAAATTTAATGAGAGGACTTCCAAACATGACAGTAATATCTCCAAGTGATGATACTCAGAGCAAATGGGCTGTAAAAGAAGCAGCTAAAATAAAAGGACCAGTGTATATAAGATTCGGAAGAGCAGCAACACCTGTGATATATGATGAAAGTACTAAATTTGAACTTGGAAAAGCAATTCAATTTGGAGAAGGAAAAAGAGCAACAATATTTGCAACAGGAATGATGGTAGCGGAAGCATTAAAAGCAAAAGAGGAATTAGAAAAAGAAGGAATAAATATAAGAGTAATAGACATTCATACAATAAAGCCAATAGATAAAGAGATAATAATAAAATCAGCTAAAGAAACAGAGAAACTTATATCAATAGAAGAACATAGTGTTATAGGAGGACTAGGAACAGCAATTTCAGAAGTATTAACAGATAAATATCCTGCAAAATTGATTAGAATGGGAATGAGAGATTGTTTTGGAAAATCTGGAAATGCCCAAGATTTATTAAAATATTTTGGGTTAACAAGTAAAGAAATCATTGAAGAGGTAAAAAAAGATTAAAATATATAAAAATAGAACATATGAAAAGCAGAGTTTTCTAGTAAAACTCAAAATTATGATTTATATTGAAATAAAAAGGAGTTAAAAAATAAATGTAGATACGAAAGGTATCTACATTTATTTTTTATATTAAGTATTAGAGAAGAAATATGAACGATATGAAGTATAAGACAAAAGTAAATTTTGGTGTTTATTTTACAAATAATCGCATTTTTTGACTTATTTTTCTTTTTTATTACAAAATTTGTATTTTATTGAAATTTATATTGGTTAATGATAGTATATAAGTGGTATAAAATAGCTGAGAATATTGAAAAAATACCGCTTTTATGGTATTATATAAATAGGATATTATAATTTTTTTAAAATGAGGTAAAATGCGTATGGGTGAAGAAGAAAATGAAGAAATAGCAAATGCAGCTACAACAGCAGAGAAAAAAACAGAAGAAAAATCAAAAACTTCAAAAGCAAAAGAAGCAGCTAAAGTAGCAAAAGAAGCAATAAAAAAAGGTGCTGCAAAGCATTCATTATTAGCAGCATTGGCACCAATACTTATGGGAGTTTTTGTTTTTATAGTAATATTAATAATAATTATAGGAATAGCTATGTTTTTTGTAACCTTACCTGGTATGGTTATGGAAAAATTAAAAGCTTTATTTGAGGATTTAGGAAATTTCATAGCTGCTTGGTATGGTGCTGATACTACAGAACAAATTAGTGATACAGATGTGTTCGAAACATTAGATTATTTAGAGCAAATGGGCTATGATTTAAAAGGATATGGATTCTTAACAGATTATGTTGGAGATGATGATTCTGGAGTAGAAAAAGAAGATGATAAGATAACAAATGCTAAAAGTGATTATATATTTACTTATATAGCATCTAATAATTATGTTTATACGTTAAAAAATGGTAATATAGCAACTCAAGAAGAGGCAGACACCTTATTAGAAAAAATAGGAACAGCAATAGCAACATCATGGTATAGAGTACAAAACTTTTTCTTTGGACCAGTGTTTGATTTTCTAGGAGTAACAAATGCAGTGGGCGAAACTTGGGGTGAAGGCCTAATAGGTTTATATTATGAAAAAGATAATCAAATTGGAAAAGAGGGACAATTTGTAAATCAAGGAACATTATGGAATTGGGATAATATAAAGATAAATGTTGAAAATAAAACTTTATCAATAGCTAGAAATGAATTATTCAATAATAATAATGCAATAGAATTTTCATTAGACGGTTGGACAGGAAGATATGGTATGCCATTAGAGTTCTTACTTTCAGTTCATATAGCAACAATGATGCCAGATTTGGCAGTTGATATGGTACAATATTTCCCAACAGAAATAAAAGTATATTTACATGATGTAAGCGGTGAGGCAACAACAGCATATAAGACAGGAGATGATTATGTTACATATGAAGAACTAGAAACAGCTTTATCAGGTGTAGCAGGTAGAAATATTATATCTTCAGCATTTGCATGGGTAGATGATATAGTAATTTCAGATGAAGAAGCAACATCAGCACTTGAAGCAGGAATTCCGCATTCTCCTGAATGTACCTGTAATCCTGAAAATATAAATTATACTTATGCAGGATCCCCAGTTACTCCAAATGGAGATGGTACATATACATGGATAGAACCAAATACAGGAGCTTCTATAAGTATTCCAGAGGAAAATGTTACTAAACAGCAAGTTGTTTGTGATAAATGTAAAGATTTTATTAAAAGAATTCTAAAATTATTACGTAAAGATAATGACTATAATTTTAAAGCATATATGCCATATATTGCAAGCGTTAATAATCACTGGTATAGAGATGTATATTTTGTAATGGAAGATACAAATTTAAAATTTGTAGATTATGATTACGAATATGAAGCATTAATGAAAGAAAGATGGACGTTATATGAAACATATACAGCAGATGAAAATCCAGAAAAAGAAGGAGAATATAAATTATATGAAGTAGATGGAGAAGGTAAATTATCAGATGAACCATATGAAGGTACTGAAGAAGAAGCAGCAGAAAATGGAATAAAACTTGTTAAAAAAGCTATTACTTTAGATGCATCAGATTCTTCTACAATGGAAGATTTAGGTTGGAATAAACCAGAAGATATATGGATAGCTTATGAAGAAAATAACTCTGAATCATCAACAGAATATGAACCAGCTTATCCAGATATAGGAACAGATGAAAGCGATTATGAAATTAAAAAGAACATTTATGTTCAAGTTAAGACAGTAGGAAATGTTGTACAAACAGGTGAAGGACAAAGAACCGAAACTAATCCAATTATAAAAAAGTTGTTTTTACAAAATAGATATTTTAGATATGACGGATCTGCAGAAACAGCTGAAATAATAACTGAATTAAGAAAGAAAGTAGCAGAGAATCATGGAGAAGAAGTATATTATAGTTCTTTAAATGAAGAAGATCTAAAGGAAACAGTTGATACAACTAATGCAAGTGGGGAAACAGAAACAAATTCAGCAGAAGAGTATTCAGGAAATGTAACATTAAATCAAGACTCACTAAATGCTTTTAGTATGCTTGAGAACACACATACAATGGATGCAGATTACATATATAGAGATTTTAAAGAACTAATGGTAGAACTTGGATATTTTACAAAAGAAGAACTAACAGATGAAACACCAAGATTATTACAATTTTTAGTACCAGATATAGGCTCAGGTGGATATCCAATGAGCTCAATAGATAAAAGAGAACAAGAATATGGAACAATGATTCATTCAAAAGGCGATATTGATGCAAACTATAAAAACACTTTAACAGCTTTATATCAAAAGATAGTAGAAATGGAAGAACAAAATCCTGAGAAAGGTAATGCTCCAGAAACTGCGAGTGTTTCAGGAATTTCAAATAATAATAATTCTCAAAATTTATCGCAAGTGAGTGGAGTAAAACAAAATTCAAATTCAGACTCTAATAGTGTATTAACAAGCAATAGTTCAAATGTTAATTTAAATAATGTAAAAGGTACAACACCTAGTTTTGTATTAGAAAGAGTTGAGGAATCTGGTGATGGATATGAATCTGTCGTACAAAGTGGAAATGTTAAATATATTCATCGTTATCAAGGCGGACAATCTTATTCAGATATAGGTTTCCTTTGGGCAGGACAATCTAATACACTTGGTCAAGCTGCATGTGGATTATTTTCATGTTTTAATGTACTAACTGGTTATGGTTATGATTTTGATCCAGCTAGAGATTTAGCAGGCTTTAACTGGGGGGCAACAATGGATGCTGTTAAAACTCTAATGGAAGAAAAAGGAGTGACAGGGCAATTTGTAGAATATACAGATACAGCAGCTGTAGATGCAGCATTAAATGAAGGAAGACCTGTAATTCTATTATTTGCAGCTAATGCAAAAGATAAACTAGGAATTTGCTGGACTACTGCTGGACACTTTGTAGCATTAGTAGGAAAAGATAGTGAAGGAAATATACTTACTCTTGATTCGGCAGCTCAAGGTAGCGTAGAAAGACATGATTATCCTGGAACGGTAGACGATATGCAACCAGCTTTCCAAACATCTCCAATTTGGATAGCAGATGAGCCTCCTACAGGAATGAAACAAGGTGAAGCAGCTGCATATGAAGGCTACGAAGGAAATGAAGCAGTAGTATCACCAGTAACAGGAGTATTATTAGAATATGATACATATACAGATGAAGATATAGATTCAGTATCAGGAGAAGAATACAGAACAAATGTAGACTTAAAATATGGACCAGCAAATAAAATAGTAACAGATGAAGAGGGAAATCCAATACCAGCAGATAATCAATCAAATCAAACAAATCCAGAAAATGGAGAGCCACAAACAACAGGAGAAGGCGGAGAAATAGTAGCAGATAAAGTAGGATATGCAAAAATATTGGTATTAGATGCAGAAAATTATGAAAAGTTAGAAGCAAATACAGGAAACAGATGGAAGAATAGTGGAGATAATTTAGTAAAAATAAATGAAACAGCAAGTTCAAATAGTGATACAACAGAAGTAGAAAAAGTAACAACAAAACATAATAGTGCAATAAAATATCTAGAAAGATTAAAAACAGAAGAACAGATGGACGAAGATCATGAAAATTGGAGTAATCTAGATAAAACAGTATATGGATATAAAGAATTTGCAGAGATATATGAGAAAGCAGGAATATCAGGATATATAGTATATATAGATGGATTTGTATGTGAAGAACCAGATGAAAACTTATCAGGAGGAGAAGAAGATTCAGGAGAAGAAGGTGAAACAGCAGGAGGAGAAATAGCAGATCAGTTACCAGAAGGTAAAGAATTAACAATGGATAGTTTTAAGGTAAGAGAAGGAGAATTAGAAGAGCAGGCAGAATCAGAAGATGCAATACAGAGTAAATATGAAAGAGATGAAGAATACAAATTAGCAAGTAAAGAATCAACAGATAAATTAAATGCGGAATCAGCAGTAAAAGAAGCAGCAAATACAGCAATAACAATAAATGACGCAGAAGAAGGAGAAATAGTATTCATAAAAGAAGGAACAGTAATAGGAAGGACAATGACAGATAGAGAAGTAGTAGAAAAAATAAGGAAAGATTCACCACATCCATATGAATATTATAGACCAGACTCAACAGCAGGTAGCACAGGAGGAGAAACAGGAGAAGAAGATAAAACAGAAGAAAATGAAGAAGAAAACCAAGATAAAGTAATAGGAAACTATATAAGAATAATAATGAGAGACTTAGATGATACAGTAGTAGAAAATGTAGAAGATTATATGAAGCTTGACGAAGGTGGAGAAGTAATGGAAGAACTTGATGATGAAAAATTCTTATATTGGATGGGTATTTATGCAGAAGGTGGAGTTTTAGAACAACAAGGTGATAAATGGATTTCTGTACCAAAAGATTTATCAGATGGAGCAGGAGCTACTCATTATTTTGGATTAACACATTACAATTTAGATTTAGCTAAAAAGTTAGGATATAATATAAGTAATTGGGGAGATAATCAAGATCTGGAAATGCTTACAGATGTATACTTAGCTTTAATTGAAGAACAAAAAGCTCAAATTAGACAAGAGTTAGGAGAAAATATAGAAGATGGTTATTTGCAGGCATTTATCAGTATATTACATAACTACGGAAGATTAACTAAAAGAGGAGATGAATATAAGTCTACAGGTAAAGTATCAGAATCCACATGGACCACTTATGAAGACCCAAGTGACCAATATGCTGAAGCATTAACAAAAAGAAGAATAGGTGAGTGGATATTAATAACAGAAGGAAAATATATGAACTTTTATGATGGTAATACACAGGAAATAGACTTTACAGAAGGAGGAAAATACTCAGAAGAAACACCGTTTACAGATTGGTGTAAAGATCATGGTATAACTAATATTGAAGTAAAAAAAGCTGATGAGTAAAAAAGTTATATGAATAGAAAACAAGTTAAATATAAAAAAAGATTAATTATAATATTAATAATATGCTTAATCATAATTTCAATTTTACTATTTTATTTAAACAAATTAGCAAAAACTAAAGAATATGAAGATAGTATAAAAGACTTTCAAGAATTTAGAGTAGAATATGAAGCTCAAACTATTTTGCCTAGAAAAATTTATGAACTTTATAATTATGATGGGGAATATGATAGAGACTTCTTATACAAAAATATGAAAAGATTTGTAGATTATTTAGGTTATTTAAAGGAAAATGTTACTCAATCTAATAGTTCAGACTTCTATAATAAAAACAAAGATGAAATCTTGAGTATTACAGGAATAGATTCTGCAGAAGAATTTCAAGCATTGGTAAAAATGATTGAAGAAAAAAATGTAAAAGTGGATGAGTTCAAATATGCTGAAATTGAAGCTGGTAGTTCATATGAAGAAATGGGATATTATAATTTTGTATTATATTTATATTATGGTGAAAATAATGAATTATCAGAATTTAATGTAGCATTTGCTAATACTAAAAATCAAAGCAGAGCAGTTATTTATGAGTTTGTAAAATAAATGAAAAGAGATATAAGGGAATATAACTTATATCTCTTTTTGTATAATAAAAGTTTTTATGACAAATAAAAAATATATGTTTAATATTTATAATTTGATACAAAAATAAACATAATTTGCGATATAGGATTCTTAATTTACTAAATATCTAAATATATGCTTTTATTGTTGAAATATTTATTAAAGTGAAAAAAGATGTTACATATTAAAATTTAAAATAAAATATTAAAAATAAATTATTGAAAAAAATATATGTATGATATAAAATTATATATATATGCAGTAAAATATCAAAAAAGATGAGGAAAAAATATGAGTGATGAGAATAATGAAGAAATAGCAAGTGCGGCTACAGCAGCAGAGAAAAAAACAGAAGAAAAATCAAAAACTTCAAAAGCAAAAGAAGTAGCAAAAGAAGCAATAAAAAAAGGTGCTGCAAAGCATTCATTATTAGCAGCATTGGCACCAATACTTATGGGAGTTTTTGTTTTTATAGTAATATTAATAATAATTATAGGAATAGCTATGTTTTTTGTTGCTATGCCTGGTATGGTAATGGAACAATTAAAAGCTTTAGGAAAAAAAATTGGAGATGCATTTGCTAGATTCTTTGGAGAAGATCAAACCTTAAATGTCGAAAATGAACAAATATATGATACATTAGATTATTTAGAGCAAATGGGGTATGACTTAAAGGGATATGGTTTTTTAACAGATTATGTTTCAGATACAGATCAAATTGATGAAGAAGCACCAGACGATAATGGGGTTAACCTTGATGAAGATGTAGGTGTGCTTAGAGATAATGATGATAAAATAATAACAGCTAAAAGTGATTTTATATATACATATTTAGTTTCAGATAATTATTTATATACAATAAAAAATCAAAACCATGTTTCTGGAGATGGAACAGGAGGCTTTTGGAATGGTCTTGTAGGGCTAGGTCAAAATTTTCTTAGTTTTTTAAGTGGTGGACAATTATCACAATTTTGGACTAGAGGATTTATTGAAATATATATAGATAATGGAATAGTAGGTAACGAAGGAACATTTTATAAAGATCATCCAATAATTTCTGGAGACAAAATCACATTAAATACAGATTCTAAAACGTTAGAAATAAAAAGAGGACATGGAAATAATGCAATAACATATAACTTAGATGGTTGGGTTGGTAGATATGGTATGCCAGTAGACTTTTTAATGTCTGTTCAACTAGCAACTATGATGTCAGATTTAGCTTATGATATGGCTACAACATTTGAAACTCAACTTACATTATTATTACATCCAGTTGGCGGAGGAGAAAAAGATGCAAATACAGCTGTAGGTTATTATAAAGTAGGTGAAGAATATTATTCTTATGATGATTTTTATGAAGCGGCAAAATCAGGAATAACAGGATTTTTAAACTCATGGAGAGTTAGTAATAAAGAAGCAATGAATATAATGAAAGACTTTAGTATTTCAAGTCCAAGTGATTGTGAGGGAGCAGCAGAAGATGGAGGAGTAATATGTAGTCAATCAGAAGACAAAGAAGAATGTTGTTCAAAATGTAGAGATTATATACAATCAATTTATGATTGCTTAAAAGAAGTAGATGTTTCAAGTCTAGAAATATATCAACCATATATTTCTAAAGTAGAAAATCATTGGTTTAGAGATATATATTTTGTTGCAGATGAATCACAAGAATTTATAACTTATGATTATGAATATGAAGCATTAATGAAAGAAAGATGGACATTATATGAAACATATACAGCAGATGAGAATCCGGAAAAAGAAGGAGAATATAAATTATATGAAGTAGATGAACAAGGTAATTTATCATCAGAACCATATGAAGGAACAGAGGAAGAAGCAGCAGAAAAAGGAATAAAATTATCTAAGAAAGCAGAAAAAATAAAAATATCTGAAGAAGCAGAAGATTTAGGATGGAAAGAAGTAGGAAATAAGTTGGCAGCATATGAGATTGCAGATGTGTCTAATGAAGATTTTCAACCAGCTTATCCAGATATTGCAGAAGATGATGAAGATTATAACATAAAAAAAGATGTGTATGTAAATGTTATTACAACGGGAAATGTTACGCAAACAGGTGAAGGACAAAGAACAGAAACCAATACAGAAATAAAGAAAATGTTTTTACAAAATAAATATTTTAGGTATGATGGAAGTGCAAAAACAGCAGAAATTATAACAGCCTTAAGAGAAAAATTATATGGAACATCAGAGGATGTTGAAAGATATGGACCTATTGATGAAAGCAAAATAAAAGACTCAGAAGGAAATGATATTACATATGAATTAAATTTTGATGATGAAAAATACACTTCAGATGCTGAAAACGGAGAATATAAATTATCAGATTATGTTGCAAATGTAATATTAAATCAAGACTCATTAAATGCATTTAGTATGCTTGAAAATACTCATACATTAGATGCAGATTACATATATAGAGATTTTAAAGAACTAATGGTAGAACTTGGATATTTTACAAAAGAAGAACTAACAGATGAAACACCAAGATTATTACAATTTTTAGTACCAGATATAGGCTCAGGTGGATATCCAATGAGCTCAATAGATAAAAGAGAACAAGAATATGGAACAATGATTCATTCAAAAGGCGATATTAAAGCTAATGAAAAATATACTTTAAAAGCAATAACAGAAAAAATTAGAGCGGCAGCTAGTGAAGAAAATACTTCTAAGGATGCTAGTCAATATGATACGAGTGGACATTTTGATACCACTGATGTAAATGCTATAAATTTAACTAATTCAGTAGGAGAAGTTGCTCAAAATACTGGAGCTGAAAGAAAACCAGAAGAAGTTTCTGTAGAAGAATTTTTAACTGCAGCAGAAGAAGTTCATAAAGTAATAGAGGAATTGAAATTTGAATACTGTTGGGGAGTGGGTAATAGCCATAATAGTGATATGCCACATACTGATGGTCATGGTTGTGCTGGATTATTCAATACATTAGAAGAAGCTTCAGGAAGTGGAGGACATAGAATAGATTGTTCTACTTATGTTTCTTATGTATTGCAAGCAGTAGGACTAATGCAAGGAAGAACTTACACAGGTTCCCCTGGTGGATCAGATGGACTTTATGGATTATTTCAAGAATATGTTATAACAAGAGAAGAAGCTGGAGAATTACAACCAGGAGATATTTTGATATCCGATACACATGTTCAAATTAATGGAGAAGAACATATGCAATATAATGCAGGTAGTGGAGAATCTATAAGATCGGCACCATATCCAGAAGAATCCCCTGCTTTTTACACACATGTAATAAGATTACCGTTTAATGGAACTACAACATCAGGAGAAAATTATGAAGGCTACGAAGGAAATGAAGCGGTAGTATCACCAGTAACAGGAGTGTTATTGGAATATGGTACATACACAGATGAAGATATAGATTCAATATCAGGAGAAGAATATAGAACAAATGTAGACTTAAAATATGGGCCAGCAAATAAAGTAGTAACAGATGAAGAGGGAAATCCAATACCAGCAGATAATCAATCAAATCAAACAAATCCAGAAAATGGAGAGCCACAAACAACAGGAGAAGGCGGAGAAATAGTAGCAGATAAAGTAGGATATGCAAAAATATTGGTATTAGATGCAGAAAATTATGAAAAGTTAGAAGCAAATACAGGAAACAGATGGAAGAATAGTGGAGATAATTTAGTAAAAATAAATGAAACAGCAAGTTCAAATAGTGATACAACAGAAGTAGAAAAAGTAACAACAAAACATAATAGTGCAATAAAATATCTAGAAAGATTAAAAACAGAAGAACAGATGGACGAAGATCATGAAAATTGGAGTAATCTAGATAAAACAGTATATGGATATAAAGAATTTGCAGAGATATATGAGAAAGCAGGAATATCAGGATATATAGTATATATAGATGGATTTGTATGTGAAGAACCAGATGAAAACTTATCAGGAGGAGAAGAAGATTCAGGAGAAGAAGGTGAAACAGCAGGAGGAGAAATAGCAGATCAGTTACCAGAAGGTAAAGAATTAACAATGGATAGTTTTAAGGTAAGAGAAGGAGAATTAGAAGAGCAGGCAGAATCAGAAGATGCAATACAGAGTAAATATGAAAGAGATGAAGAATACAAATTAGCAAGTAAAGAATCAACAGATAAATTAAATGCGGAATCAGCAGTAAAAGAAGCAGCAAATACAGCAATAACAATAAATGACGCAGAAGAAGGAGAAATAGTATTCATAAAAGAAGGAACAGTAATAGGAAGGACAATGACAGATAGAGAAGTAGTAGAAAAAGTAAGAAAAGATTCACCACATCCATATGAATATTATAGACCAGACTCAACAGCAGGTAGTGCAGGAGAAGCAACAGGAGATGATGCAGCAGAAGAAAATGAAGAAGAAAACGAAGATAAAGTAATAGGAAACTATATAAGAATAATAATGAGAGATTTAGATGATACAGTAGTAGAAAATGTAGAAGACTATATGAAACTTAATGAGGAAGGAGATGGATTTAAAGCTGTTGACCAAGAGTATAAAGCTTGGGAAGGAGATTTAGAAGTATTAGCAGAAGGATTTCTTCATGAAAGTGGAGGATGGGAAGGATATTTAAGTAGATATAATGTATACGGTGAAGAAGAAGCAGAATTTAATGGATATTGCATGGGATATTCAGTTGTAAATAAAGTAATTCCAGCCAATAAGGATACATGGTATGGAGATTTGTATGATGAAAATAGAACAGATATGTCTCCATTAGTTCAAGTTCTAACAAATCAAAAGTCAGTATGGTATGGAGATCCTATTCCATCGGAATGTATGAAAGTTCATCAAGGAGGTGCTGGATGCTATAGTGCAAAGGATTTAGAATTCGCAGAATATTGTTTAACATATGATTGTACAAGTGTAACAAAAAAATATGAAACAGCATTAGGTTCAGGACCAATTGCAGATGGATATACTACTACAGCAACTGGAACAACTATACCACGAGCTATGTGCCAGCAAGGTGGATATGGAGATGGAGCTTCTGGTCAAAGCGGAATAATATTAGTTGGATTTGAAGATATAAATAGAAATAAAGTATTTGATGTTGGTGACGAGTTATGGGGAGTTGATAGAGAGCTAGAAAATAGAATAGAATAAAATGAAGGAGCTATATTTAATGAAAAAAAATTTTTTTTTAAAAAATAAGATAATATGGTTGTTAATGGTCTTATGTATAATTCTATTAATAATAAGTATTTGTAGTATAAAAAATATAAAGAAAAATACAGAACCTGTTGAAAAGGGAAAGCCATTAATTGATACAACTACGGATGGAATATTAAATTTAAGTGGATTTGGAATATTTTTTGATAAATATGAAGGAAATTTAAAATCTTCTGAAATAGGAAATAATTTAGAAAAAGTTACAATAAAATATATACCAGAGATGTTTGATGAAATAAAAAATTTTACTAATGAGGAACTTAAAGCATACTATTCTAAAAATAGTTTATTATTAAAGATTAGATATGGAAAAGAAGATTTTGCAACATTTTCAAGTTTTATAAATTCTCTAAAAAGTAAAAATATAGATTTAACAACATGGGATAGGCTAGATATATTAAAAGAAACTTTTAAAAATACAAGTGATAAAGATAATTATGCATATACAGAATATGAGGTAACTTATCAAAATAAAGAGAAAATAAAATTTTCATTATATATTTCAAAAAAACCTAACATAACCCCAACATATATAATAAGCATAATTAATTAAAACCAAAAAAGCTTTGTATAAAAATACAGAGCTTTTTTTATCATTATTTTCACAAAAAAATCCACTCAATATAAATTTTTTATAGGTTAAAATAGATATGTCACCAGAAAATAAAAAATAAAATCTTGAAAGAGTGTACCAGAAATGATATTGTTTGAATAACGACAAATGAACGTATCAAGGAGAAACTTTCTTATGAATATTAGTATAATTAAAAATAAAGTATAAACAGTTTGTAATAAAATATTTTTATAAAGGTGGAGTAAAAAAGTTCAATACAGTCTAATGAATGGTCAAAGACAATATATAGATGGAGAAAAAGATATTATAGAAGTATAGAAAATTTAAAAGATAAATCAAGATATTCCATTCACATCTAAATCAACATACAGAAAAAATAAAACTTATAAAGAATTATAAAAGAAATAATAAAGAAACTGGATTAGTAGTATTATGGGTAAAATTACGAAAAGTAGGATACAAAAGAAAAATACAAAGATTGTACCATGGATTGCAGAGATTAGAAATATATGAAAAAACACCAAGTAAGGTAAAAGAGAAAGAAGTAATACAAACAGATAATAGATTGGAATTTATGAATATATTAAATTAGGATAATCGTGTAAAAATAACGATGTTTGAAGAGACATTAGAGAAGTTATAGATAAAATATAGAGCAAAAAAGCCATATACACCGAAGAAAAATGAAAAGTAAAAAGAATTCATAGAAAGGACCAGAAAGATTTTATTACAAAAAAGTATTTTATAGTTTAGAAGATGAAGCTGGAAAGAAAAATGTAGATAATGATTGGGAATTGTTCTATTGGTTGCCATTCGAATGTTATGGAGTTGATTTACCTGACAAAGGACCAGAATGTCAAGGTACATGTTCTGAAGGAGAGACTGCTGTAGGAATCATACAATGGACAGTTTTGACAAGCAAGAATATGAATAATATATCTTCCCAATTTATACCAGGATGTTTGGAATATGATTCTTCATTATGTGCTCCACTAAAAGCCTATGAAAGTTGGAGTGCACAAGATTTTTGGAATGATTATAATAGTGGTTCAAGACAATTTCAAGCAACGTTAAGACAAATATGTGATACTGATAGAGATGCTTTTTTAGCAGCACAAATGGATGTGGCTAAAAAACAATATTTAGATCCAATTTTAGAGGAATATCCATGGTTAGCTGAAAGGCCATCATGTGTACAAGGAGAAATAATGCATTTGAAAGTATGGGGAGCTGATTACTCTTGGGTATCTTCATATCAAAATTCTTCTGATGAAGAAATAATTTTAAAAGTTAGAAATACAATAGCAAATACAAGTTCAACAGCGGGAGATGCAACAGGTGATGAATCATCAGGAAGAGCATATAATGAACCTCAAATTGCATTAGAAATTTTAAATGGAAATGCAACTTTAGAAGATGTAGAACAATGGGTAAGACAACAAGATTATTCAGTATTTGATTTTACTTTTAAATAAAAATGGAGGAACTTATGAAAAAAAATGAATCAACGAAGGCAAATAAATCTAAAATAATTAGAAACTATATAATAGCTCTATTCGTTTTACTAATTTTATTTGTTATTGGATATTTGATAGTTATAAATTTACCAGTTAATAAAAGATTAAGATTGATATATAATGAAAACAAAGAAGGCAATATAGAAATTATGCCTACTAATGTTACAGAACTATTTATGGATTACGAAGGAAGTATTAATCAAAGAAGCATTTATAAAGCAATGTATTTATTTGCTGACGAAATTGTAAAGTCTTATTATGACAAATTAAAAGATTATGATGACGCACAAGTAAAAGAATATTTTTCAAAAAAATTATAATGACATTCAAAGAGAATTAAGAATTAGTGATGAAAATGAATTTATTTCATTTTCTAAAATGATAAAAAAGTTGAATAATGAAAATATTATTTTACAATCATACACAATAAATCCAGAAACAGTAAAGACTGAAAAAGATGGTGTAAAATTTGTTTTAATTATTAATTATGAAAACAATCCTAAAATTGGATTTTGGTTAAAAATTTATAATAGTTCAAGTGATAATGAGTTCCCAATAAAATTTGATGGAAATGTGGAAGAAGAATTATTAGATTATGAATATATTAAACCTGAGTATAATAATGACCCAATAGATGATATAATTAAACAAGATGGAAAAGTTGTATAAAATATAGGAGTATATCTCCTATATTTTTTTAACTTTAAGGTTAAACCACGGGTTATATTTGTATATTTTTTTATTTTCCATATATTACATCAAACTAAGATTATTTGCTATTTTCACAAAGAAAAAATCCACTCAATATAAATTTTTAGTATTGATTTTTTTTCCTATTACTGGTATGATGTATTAGTAAAATAGCATGTTATGTTTTTTGGAAAGGTGGAAAAAAACTAAATGATAGAATTTAAAAATGTAACTAAATTATATGATACAGGGACAGAAGCTGTACATAATGCTACATTTAGCATAGATAAAGGTGAATTTGCATTTTTAGTAGGAACATCAGGATCAGGTAAATCAACATTAATTAAATTAATATTAAAAGAAGAAGAAGCTACAAGAGGAAATATAATAATAAATGGTAAAGATATAACTTTTTTAAAAGCAAAAAGGGTGCCATATTTAAGAAGAAGTATGGGAGTTGTTTTTCAAGATTTCAGACTTCTTCCAGATAAAACTGTATATGAAAATGTAGCTTTTGCTATGTATATAGTAAAAGCTACACCAAAACATATAAGAAGACAAGTTCCTATGGTATTGTCTTTAGTGGGATTAAGCAATAAGGCAAAGTGTTATCCAAATGAACTTTCTGGTGGTGAGCAACAAAGAGTTGCACTTGCTCGTGCTTTAGTTAATAATCCATCAATGATTATAGCAGACGAGCCTACAGGAAACTTAGACCCAGAAACAGCTTGGGATATTATGAATTTATTAAATGATATTAATGCTAGAGGTACAACAGTAGTTATGGCAACACATGCTAAAGATATTGTAAATAAAATGAAAAAAAGAGTTATTCAAATAGATAAAGGTGTAATTATAAGAGACGATAAAAAAGGTGGGTATAATAGTGAGGTATAATGGTTTTTCTTATTTAGTTGGAGAAGGATTTAGAAACATTTTTAAAAATAAAAAATCAACAGCTATTTCTGTTATTACAATGATTTGTACAATGTTTCTTTTTGGAATATTTTTTGCAATTGGTGTAAATATAAACTCAATATTAGAACAAGTTCAGATGAAACAAGGTATGGAAGTTTTCATTTGGGATGAAGTTACAGATGAACAAAAAGAAGAATTTGAAAATGAGATTAAAGCTTTAGATGGAGTTAATACTGTAACCTATAAGAATAAACAACAAGCTCTTGATGAAATGAAAGAAAGAATGCAAGAACAACAAGAATTACTTGCTGGATATGAAGGAGAAAATAATGTTTTTCCTGCTTCTTTTGTTGTAACATTAACAGATCTTGAAAAAGGTAAAGATATAGAAGAAGAAATAAGAAGAATTGGTGCAAAAATTGCAACTGAAGGAAGAAGTGAAGAAGTAGATTTGGATATAGAAGAGTCTACTGTTCATGATACATTAGTTAAAAATATCCAAAGTAGTGATAGTACTATTGCTACTTTAATAACAATAGTAAGAGGTGTTAGAATAACAATAGGAATTATATTTATAATTCTTTTAATAATTTCTATAACAATTATATCTAATACTATAAGATTAACTGTTCATGCAAGAAGAAAAGAAATTTCTATAATGAAATATGTTGGTGCTACAAATAGCTTTATAAGATGGCCATTTTTAGTAGAAGGTATAATAATTGGGATAATAGCAGCTGTAATTACTTTATTAATTATAGGTGTATTATATGATGTAGTTATTCAAAATATAGAAGCTTCAAGAGTATTACAACAAATGGAAATAACTTTACTTAAATTTTCTGAACTTGCTAAACCAATAGCTGTAGTTTATGCTGTTTTGGGTATAGGTGTAGGTATAATAGGAAGTTCAGTATCAATGAAAAAATACTTGGAGGTATAGCTTAAATAGATGAGAAAATTTATTAAAATTAATTTAATAATTTTAGTAATATTTTGTTTATCTTGCAGTTTGATTATAAAACCAATAAATGCTACTTCTAATGAAGAAGAAAATACGAAGAATCAAGAAGTAATTAGTAATGAAGAAAACAATAATCAAAATAGTGATGAAAATACAGAAAATGAAGAAAAAAATTTAGATGATTTACAACTAGAAAAATCAGAATTAGAAAATCAAATCAATAGTTCTAATGAACAAATACAATTTATAGAAAGCGATTTATCAGCTATAGTAGTAGAAATTTCAGAAATTAATCAGAAGATATTAGATAAGCAAATGGAAATTGAAACTTTAGAAGCTCAAGAAAAAGATTTGCTAGCATATATTGAAAAAGCAGAATATGAACTAAATAGTTCAAATGATAGATATGAAAAACAAAAAGAATTATTAGAAAAAAGATTAGTAGCTATGTATGAACTAGGAAGTGTTTCATATTTGGATTTAATTTTAAATTCTAAGAGCATAACAGAATTTTTATCTAATTATTATTTAATATCAGAAATAACTTCTGCAGATGAAGAACTACTACAAAATGTAGAGGCAGAAAAAAAATATAATAAAAAATTAAAAGAAACTCTTGAAACTAAAAGAAATGTTCTTACTGCTTCAAGAGAGACAAGAGAAAAAAACGCTATTTCTTTAGCTAATATGGCTGTAATAAAAAATAACAAACTTTTAGAATTAACAGATGAACAAGCAGCACTTCAGAAAATGGTTGAAGAATACCAAAATCAAATTGCAGAAATAGAAACAGAAATTAGATTACTTGCGATAGCTAATGTTGGAAAAGACTATGTTGGTGGTTCTATGGCATGGCCAGTTCCAGGTTATACTAGAATTACATCTAGTTTTGGAATGAGAACTCATCCAATCACAGGCGTCTATAAGCTTCATACAGGAGTTGATATTGGAGCACCAATGGGAGCTAATTTCATTGCTGCAAATGATGGAATAGTAACTTATGCTGGTTATAATACAGCTTATGGAAATATGGTAATTGTTGATCATGGTGGAGGGATTACAACGTTATATGCTCATGGTTCAGAAATACTAGTTCAAGTTGGACAAACAGTATTACAAGGAACACCAATTTTGAAAGTAGGAGCAACAGGATATGCAACTGGACCACACGCTCATTTTGAAGTAAGGATTAATGGTGAGTATGTTCAACCATTAGATTATATTACATCATATAATTCTCAGAATGAAGATAATAATACTGCTGAAGAAACAGTTGCACAAGATGTAAAACTACAAGAAAATCAAACTAATAATGAAAGTCAAGAAGAAAGTACTGAAGAAAGTGAAACAGAAGGAGAATAACAAAAAATATCTATAATACGGAGGAAAAAATGAATATTAATAAGTTAAAAGGAATATTATGTATAAGTGTATTACTAATACTTCTTAGCATCAACTGTTTTGGAATAGTTTATGCTGTATCATCATCTGATTTAAAAGACATAGATGAACAAATAGAAGAAAAAAGCAACGAGCTTGCTGGAGTAAAGGGAGAATTATCCGAAAATCTAGAACAAATAGATAAATTAAATGCTGAAATTTCAACAGTTCAAAATGATATTGATGATTTGCAAACTAAAATAGATAGTCTAACAAGTGAAATTACAACCAAAGATGCAAATATAAAAGAGCAAGAAGAAAAGTATGCTACACAAAAAGATTTACTTGATAAAAGATTGGTTGCTTTATATGAATCTGGAAGTACTTCTTATTTAGATATGCTTTTATCATCTGATGGGTTAGCAGATTTTATTTCTAAATATTATACAATAGAAGTTTTGGCAGAATCTGATCAAGAATTATTAACTAAAATTGATAATACCAGAAAGCAAATCGAAAATGAAAAGGCTTCTCTAGAAGCTGCGAAAGCTGAAATTCAAACTTCTCAAGCAGCCATAGTTGAAAAGAAAAATACTTTAGCAGCATCTAAAAATCAAAAATCTGCTATTGCAAGTAATTTATCTGAAGAAGAAAAGATTCTAGAACAACAATTAGAAGAATTTGAAGAAGATAAAAGGAGAATTCAGAAAGAACTTGCAGCTTTAGCTGCAAAAAATGATATAACACCAGTTGCACCAAGTGCTGCGGGATACATATCACCACTTTCAGGAAAAACTAAAGCCAATATAACAACAGGATATGGAAGTTATTCTTGGGGGGGAAATCATACAGGTGTTGATTTTGCATGTGCTTCTGGAACACCAATATATGCAGTAAAATCAGGTACTGTAGTTACATCTACAGCACTTAGAAATTCAAGTGGAAATTATAAAAGTTATGGAGAATATATTGTAATAGATCATCATGATGGAACAATGACTTTGTATGCTCATATGTATCCAGGATCTAGATTAGTAAGTAAAGATCAAAATGTTTCACAAGGACAACAAATAGGAAGTGTTGGAACAACAGGTAATTCATCTGGAAATCATTTACATTTTGAAGTTCGTATAAATGGTAGATGTGTAAATCCTACTGCATACTTACCTTAATTTATTAAAGAAAGCTGGAGGATAAATGGAAAAAGACGAAATTTATGAAGAATTTAGAAAAGAGAAGAAATCTTTAATAATTAAATTCTCACTTATAACTATTATTTTAGTTATGCTAGTTGCAGTAGCAGCTTCTGAGTTTACATTATATTATTATTTTAAAACTAATAATTTAGAAAAATCTGAGGTTTCAGAAAATTCAGAAAAGAATATAGATGCGATTGCAGATACTTTAAAGAATTTCAGAAAAGAAATAGATAAAGTATTTCTAGGTGAAATAGATGAGCAGAAAGTTTTAGATGAAACTATAAAAGGATATGTAAAAGGCTTAGATGATGAGTATTCTGAATATATGACTAAAGAAGAATGGGATGAATTTCAATCAGCTGCTTTAGGAAACTATGTTGGAATTGGTATATATATGACAACAGATAATAATGGAAATGTTATAGTTCTTGCTCCAATAAAAGGATCACCTGCAGAAAGTGCTGGTTTAGAAACAGGAGACATTATTACAGCTGTAAACGATGAAAATGTTTTAGGAACTAGTTCAGATGATGTTTCAAATAAAATAAAAGGAGAAGCAGGAACAGAAGTTAAACTAACAGTATTAAGAGATAATGAATATATAGACATGAATGTCAAAAGAGAAGAAATAAAAGTATATCATGTTGAAGAAAAAATGTTAGAAAATAATATTGGATATATGAATTTAGCTACTTTTGATGAAGGATGTTCAGATGAATTTAGAGAAAAATATCAAACTTTAAAAAATCAAGGAGCTAAAAGCCTTATATTGGATTTAAGAAATAATACAGGTGGTTTAGTAGATGAAGCTTTGAAAATAGCCGATATGATGATTGAAAAAGATAAAACTTTATTAATAACTGTAGATTCTAAGGGAAACAAAGAAATTGATAAAGCTAAAGAAGATCCTATAGTAGAAGGAGATATAATTGTTTTAACAAATGAATATTCTGCAAGTGCATCAGAAATATTAGTAGGAGCTTTAAAAGATAACGGTAGAGCAAAATCACTTGGAACTAAAACTTTTGGAAAAGGAGTAATTCAAAATGTATTTTTCTTAAATGATGGTAGTGCATTGAAGCTAACTGTAAATGAATATTTTACGCCAAATGAGACCAAAATTAATAAAGTAGGAATAGCGCCTGATTATGAAGTTGAACTTCCAGAAGATTCACAAGAAGATGTGCAATTAAACAAAGCGATAGAATTATTAAAAAAACAATGATGGAATAAAATAATTAAAAATATTATAAAAATTTAAAATAATAAAAAGTTCAAAATATTATTTATGAAATAAATCAATAAATAATAGAAGATATATAAATATTAATACAAAGTATTTATGAAATATTTTATAAATAATAAATTTAATTATAAAGAATTTAATAAAAAGAAAAATATGCCTATATTTAATACAATAAAAAATATTGTATTATACTAAAAACATAGGTATATTTTTTTACCATAAAATGTTATAAAATTGTTGCTAAAAAAAAACATAAATGATACAATTATACTGTGAAAAAATACGGGGTGATACAGATGATAGATTTGAGTTTTACAAATGAAGAATTAGATGCTTTAAAAAAATATATAAATAAAGATTATTTAGCTATAAATCAAATGCTTATTAGCAATTGTGAAACAGATATAGCTTTATTGAGTGAGTATGAAGAAAACAAATCTGTTTTTTTATCATATAATAAAGAAAATGTAATAGAGAATTTAAAAACTATAAAATTATTATATAAACTTATATTAAAGCAATATTATAAAGAAACAAAAAGAAAAGAAGTTGTTTTTAGAGGCACAAATCTAGCTGAAATAGATCGTCTAAAAAATGAGATTTTTATTGATAAGCCTTTAATAGCTACAGATAATGCAACTTTAGCAGAAAACAACTATGCAGCTAATTGGAATAGACCAGTTTGTATGAATATTAAATTAAGTAATGATATTCCATACATATATGTTGATGAAGTATTAGAGAATTGTGAAAAAACCAATACAATTGTAATTGCCCCTTTTACAAAAATAAAAAATGTTTCTTTAGAAGAAGAAGTAAAACTAGAAAAAAATTCAAAGTTACTAAAAAAATATAATTTAGAAATTGAGAAACAAGAGTTAGATAAATTAACAGATGATGAAAGAAATGGTCTATATGATTATATATTATCTAATACATACTCTATTAATCAAAGGCTAGAAGAATGTATTAGATTAGAGAAGGAAAATTCTTTAAATTTCGAAAATATTAGAAAATTAGAACAATTACTTGCAAAATATGAAAATAATAATGAAGATTCAGAAATAGATGAAGATAGTATTAATGAAAAAGATTATGATGATATTGAAAGAATTTCAAAAGAATTAGAAGAACTTAAAAATTTATCAACAAATATGTTTGAAATCAAAAAACAAAATATTGAATTTGTTAATATGTGGAAGAGAAATATAGCAGTATATCTAATTGCAGAATGTAGAGAAATTGAAAATTTATTTGTTGATATGAATTTACCTAGTAAAGAAACTGAAATAGTAAAAAAAGTTGAAGATTCTAAAAATAAAAAAGAAACTATAAGTCAAGAAACAAAAGTTTTGCAAATTGAAGAACAGGAAAAACAAAATACAATCGATTTTGTTTTATCAAATTTAAAAAACAAATCTTTAAATGATGAAGAAAATATATATACTAGAGTAAAAATTGAAAGTTTAGAAAACATTCAAGCTGGAGAAAAGCTTATAGAAGATATTAAGAATTTAATAACTAAACAACAAAATCATGCCAAAATAGCTGGAAACATGGGAGCAACTTATAGTGCTTTAAATAATGCCTTTGATATGAAAAAGGCAGCAGAGGCATTATTAGAGTTATTACAAAATATTAATTTAAAAGTAGAGGCTATTTTAGGAGATGGAGAAAACAAAACAAATGAAAGAAAATTAGAGAAAATATCTAAAGTTAATATAGAGATAAGTACATTAATAAATTATCTTAATAATCCTAAAATAGCTGTAAGAAATAGCAAAGTAACTCGTTTTGAAGAAATGGCTATAATTGAAGAAAATGAGCTTAAAAGAAGAATTGCAGAAAAAATTAGAGACATAAGAGGAGAAGCTGAATTAAAAAAATTAAAAGATGATTTAGAAATAATAGAAGAAAAAAGTGCTTTTAAGAGAATAATAGGAATGATCACGGGACAAAACAAATTAGATGAGTTTATGATAGAACAGATAGAGATTAGACAAAGAGCAATTAGAAAAACGTTATCTAAAAAATTAAGTTTAGCATATAATTATAGTATTCATGAATTAATGGCAGAGATTACAATGTTTGTAAATGAAAATGAAGATGATGAGCTTGTAGAAGATGATGTAGTAGATTTGAAAGCATTGGCAGAAGAATTAAGAAGAAATTATATTATTTTAGAAAGTAAAGTACAAAGTATTATTGAAGAAAAAGAAGGTAGAAATTTGCCTGTTGATGATAGACGTATTAGTAAAATGGATGCAATAGAGATTGAAACTTATAGATTTTTAAATAAATATGGATATGATTTAGATAGTTTTCAAACTGAAGAACCAAAATATCAAGATACAATGGCAAATGAAATTATTAGAATTATAGAATATATAAATAGTTCTGGAATTTTATAAAAATTTATAAGATAAACAAAGGAGAAACTTATTATGGAAGATAATATAAAAAAAGATAATGAAAAAGAAGTGAATCCTAAAGTAGAAGAAAAAACTAAGAGTGAAACTGTAAAAAATGAACATGAACCAATAAAGTTAAAAATTGGAACAGTAGGAAATTTTATATTAGCAGCACTGGCAATTTTAATTGTTGGAACAGGTGCACTAACTTATTATTTAATACATACTGCTAAGGAAGATTATGATAAACAGTATAGTGAAATTGTTGCAAATATATCTAATATAGTGAATGAAACTGAAGATGAAAATGTAATACCAATAGGCAATTTAATTGATTCGGCAATTTCTGATGTTACAGGTCAATCAAGCAATACTGTTACAACAGATGCTTCTAATACTAGAAAAACTTTGAATGAAGAATTAGTTGTTTTATATAATGGTTTAATATTAGATACAACTAAAATGGATGAAGTAACTCTTCAATATATAGATAGTACAAATAAAGATGCAGATAAATATGTTATAACATATTATAATTACGAAAATTATAGCTTTAAAGATGCAAAACTTGGAACTTTATCTACACAAGTTTATGAAGGTTTAGTAAAAATGGAGAATGTTGGAAAAGTGGCAATTTCAGAAGATTATGAAGCAATTCCAAGACAAGTAAAAGTTGTAAATACTATTCCTACTATTATTTCAGATAATAATGATAAAATATCTGAATTCGATACAGTAAAAACTTTAATTGTTGATTTAGATGGAAATCAAACTGATGAATATATATTAGTATTAGCAAATAAAACTACAGGATTTTCAAAAATTACGTTATTTGATTCAAAAGGTGTAAAAGTTGCAGATTTAGCATCTATTGAAAAAAGTCAATGGAAAAAAGATACAAATGCAGAATACTACTTAAGTATAAGCAATGTAGAAGTTATAGATGTAGATAATGATGGAATAATGGAGATAATGGTAGAAATACCACAACCAACAGGAGATCCAAAAGTTAGTTTATTAAAATATAATAACGGAGCTTTGGAAGGAAAAACAGATATAAAGTGCTCTTTAATTTCAGAAAAATAATATTATAAAAAATTAAGAATAAATAATGACAAAAATAAACCAGTTCTACTAGCAGAACTGGTTTCCTTATATAAAATAGAAGCTTGAATTTTATATTATATATAGCTTCTTATATATTATAAATAAATTTATTTAAGTAGAATTCGATACAAAAGAAAAAAATAGATTTAAATTATTTATCATAACGTTTTTGACTTAAAAATGATTAGAATTAAATTAATTTTAAAAATGTAAAAAAATAGAAAAAATATGTTGACAAAGGTATATATGCGTAGTATAATAGATGAGCATAAGATAAAGCGATGAAGCAGAATGTGGCTACACTAAAAAGTGGAGGGAACTTCTGCAGAGTATGTCTTGGCTTAGACCGGGCGATAAGTTTGATAAATGTACATACTTATCCAAGACAAAATTTGTGTTTCAATTTCATATTGAATACTAAAGAGAGCTTGGATTTTAAAATGGGGTTTAAAGAAACACCAGGGTACGTTAACAACTTGCCGAAGCCTATATATTATTTAAGGAGGGAAAATTAAATGGCAACATCAAACACAAAAGTAGGAAGTGACAAAATAAGAATAAGACTAAAAGCTTATGATTATGTTGTTTTAGATCAGTCTGCTGAAAAAATAGTAGATACTGCTAAGAGAACAGGAGCAAAAGTTTCAGGTCCTATACCACTTCCAACTGAAAAAGAAGTAGTAACAATTTTACGTTCTCCACACAAACATAAAGATTCAAGAGAACAATTTGAAATGAGAACACATAAAAGAGTTATTGATATTCTTTATCCAACACAAAAAACAGTTGATAGCTTAATGAAATTAGAGTTACCAGCAGGTGTTGATATTGAAATAAAATTATAATTTAATCAATTTTATTTTTTGTAAATTAAAAAATCTATGTTTAGATTAGATACAAAATCAAACCAAGCTAAAGCAAAGTAATTTGCTGGAGCCAATAGTTAGGAGGAAAAGAAAGGTGAAAACATTAATAGGAAAAAAAGTTGGAATGACACAAATATTTGATGAAAAAGGATTAGTTATTCCAGTAACAGTTATAGAAGCTGGACCATGTTCAGTAGTTCAAGTAAAAACAGTTGAAACAGATGGATATAATGCTGTTCAATTAGGATATGGTGATGTTAAAGAATATAAAGTTAACAAACCAGAAAAAGGACATTTTAAAAAATCTAATGTAACAGTAAAAAAACATTTAAGAGAATTTAGAGTATGCCCAGAAAGTATTGCAACAGTTAAAGTTGGGGATGAAATAAAAGTAGATACTTTCCAAGCGGGAGATAAAGTAGATGTACAAGGAATAACAAAAGGAAAAGGTTTCCAAGGCGTTATCAAACGTCATGGTCAAGCAAGAGGACCAATGGGACATGGATCTATGTATCATAGAAGACCAGGTTCAATGGGACCAACATCAACTCCAGGTAGAGTATTTAAAGGTAAAAAATTACCAGGACATATGGGAGTTGAAAAAGTTACTGTACAAAATTTAGAAGTTGTAAAAGTAGATTTAGATAAAAATGCTATATTAATAAAAGGTTCAGTACCTGGAAATAAAGGTAGCATATTAAAAATAAGAAATGCAGTAAAAGCATCTAAGTAGAAGGAAGGAGGAAGAATAAATGCCTAGTATAGATGTATATAATGTAGAAGGAAAAAAGGTTAGTACAGTTGATTTAAAAGATGAAATCTTCGGAATTGAACCAAACGAAACAGTTGTACACAGTGTATTAGTTAATTATTTAGCTAATCAAAGACAAGGTACACAAAGCACAAAAACAAGATCTGAAGTAAGAGGCGGTGGAAGAAAACCTTGGAGACAAAAAGGAACAGGTAGAGCAAGACAAGGATCTATCAGAGCTCCACAATGGATTAAAGGTGGTATTGCATTAGGACCAAAACCAAGATCATATAAATATAGAGTTAACAAAAAAGAAAAACAATTAGCTATAAAATCTTTATTAAGTTCTAAAGTGTTAGAAAATAATTTAGTTGTTGTTGATAAATTTGATTTTAAAGAAATCAAAACAAAACAAATGGCTAATGCTATGAAAAATTTAAAAGTTGAGGAAAAAGCTTTAATAGTATTACCAGAAAGCAATGAAATAGTTCAAAAATCAGCTAGAAACTTAGCAAATGTTGGAACAGGTTCTGTAAATACAATAAATGTATTTGATTTATTAAAATATAAGAAATTAGTTTTAACAGTAGATACAATAAAAAAATTAGAGGAGGTGTATGCTTAAAATGGTAGCAGAAGATATTATATTAGCTCCAGTAGTTACTGAAAAAAGTAGTGCTGATATGCAAGAAGGAAAATACACTTTCAGAGTTGCAAAAAAAGCAACAAAAGTTCAAATAAAAAATGCTGTTGAAAAATTATTTGAAGTAAAAGTATTAAAAGTAAATACTATAACAGTAAAAGGAAAAGAAAAAAGAGTTGGAGTTCATCAAGGAAGAACTTCAGATTGGAAAAAAGCTATAGTTACTATAGATACTAATGTTTCAGATATGAAATATTTAGGAAAAGGCGGAAAAGAAGTAAAAGTTTCTAAAAAATATAAAGACACAATAGATGAATTTATTGGTGCTTAATATAAACAGAAACTTATAAAAAATGATTTTATTGGGAAATAACCCAGATAATAAATGTAAAGGAGAATTTAAAATGGGAATTAAACATTATAGACCATATACACCATCAAGAAGAAATATGACATCTTCAACTTTTGAAGAAATTACTAAAAAAACTCCAGAAAAATCATTACTTGCTACTAAAAAGAAAAATGCAGGTAGAAATTCTTATGGAAGAATAACAGTAAGACATCAAGGTGGTGGAAATAGACAAAAATATAGAATAATAGATTTTAAAAGATTAAAAGATAACATGGAAGCAACAATAATTGGTATTGAATATGATCCAAATAGAAGTGCAAATATTGCTTTAATTCAATATGAAGATGGAACAAAAAGTTATATTTTAGCTCCACAAGGATTAACAGATGGGGATAAAGTAATATCAGGAGAAAATGTTGATATAAAACCAGGAAATGCAATGCCAATATCAAACATTCCAGTTGGTACATTAATACACAATATAGAATTAAATCCAGGTCAAGGTGGAAAATTGGTTAGAAGTGCTGGTCAAGAAGCTCAATTAATGGCTAAAGAAGGAGCTTATGCTCACGTTAGATTACCTTCTGGAGAAATGAGATTAATTTCTGTAAGATGTAGAGCTACTATTGGAACAATAGGAAATAGCGATCATGAAAATATTAAATTAGGAAAAGCTGGTAGAAAAAGACATATGGGTATAAGACCTACTGTAAGAGGATCTGTTATGAATCCTAATGATCACCCACATGGTGGTGGTGAAGGTAGAGCTCCAGTTGGTCACAGTGGACCAATGACACCTTGGGGTAAACCAGCTCTTGGATATAAAACAAGAGATAAGAAAAAAGTATCTAACAAATTTATTGTTAAGAGAAGAAAATAATTTAAAAATAGCAGTTTAAGAAACTTAAACATTAATTTTAGATGAATTGTTTAATTCATGTAAGGAAGGAGAAAAAAATGTCAAGATCAAGTAAAAAAGTACCTTATGTAGCACCAGAACTTATGAAAAGAATTGAAGCTATGAATGAAACAGGTAAAAAAGAAGTATTAAAAACATGGTCAAGAGCATCTACAATATATCCACAAATGGTTGGACATACAATAGCTGTTCATGATGGAAGAAAACATGTTCCTGTATATATTTCAGAAGAAATGATCGGTCATAAATTAGGAGAATTTGCTCCTACAAGAACATTTAAAGGTCACGCAGGAGATAAAACAACTAAAAAATAAAAATTGATAAATAGAATATTTTAAATTAATTGTTTTATAGATCAATTAATATAATAGGAAAATAAGTTCTTCTCGTTAGAATTAAAAATATAAAGGTATATCGAGAAAAGCAAGTGAAGGAGGAAATAATAGTGGAAGAGAAAACTCAAGTAGCGGAAGCTAGAGCAACTCTAAGTTATGCTAGAATTTCAAGTAGAAAAGTTAAAATTGTAGCAGACTTAATTAGAGGAAAAAAAGTTGAAGAAGCTCAAAAAATAGTTAAATTCGCACCTAAAGCATCAAGCGAAATATTAGAGAAATTATTAAATTCAGCTATTGCTAACGCTGAAAATAATCATTTCATGAATAGAGCAAACCTTTATGTTGCAGAAATTTATGCAAATCAAGGTCCAACTTTAAAAAGAATAAGACCAGCTGCAAAAGGTTCAGCAGTTAGAATAAGAAAAAGAACAAGTCATATAACAATAGTTTTAAGAGAAAGTAAATAAGAGGAAGGAGGATATTTACGATGGGACAAAAAGTTCATCCAAATGGTATAAGAGTTGGTGTTATTAAAGATTGGTCATCTAAATGGTATGCTGATTCAAAAAACTTTAGTGACTACCTTGTTGAAGACCATAAAATTCGTGAATATGTGAAAAAGAAACTATTTATTAGTGGAATTTCAAAAATAGAAATTGAAAGAACTGCAAAATTCGTAAAAGTTAATGTTTACACAGCTAAACCAGGTTTAGTTATAGGAAAAGGTGGAAACCTTTCAGAAGCATTAAAAGCAGAACTTGAAAAAATGATTAAGAAAGAAGTTAACCTAAACATTGTTGAGGTTAAAAATGTTGATATTGATGCTCAATTAGTTGCAGAAAGCATTGCAAATCAATTAGAAAGAAGAATTTCTTTTAGAAGAGCAATGAAACAAGCAATGCAAAAAGCTTTAAAAGCTGGAGCATTAGGAATAAAAACAGCTGTATCTGGAAGACTAGGTGGAGCTGATATGGCAAGAACAGAATTTTATAAAGAAGGTACAATACCACTTCAAACTTTAAGAGCTGATATAGATTATGGATTTTATGAAGCAGATACTACTTATGGAAAAATAGGTGTAAAAGTTTGGATTTATAAAGGAGAAGTTCTTCCAGCTAAAAAAGAAGCAAAAGGAGGTAACGACTAATGCCATTAATGCCAAAAAGAACAAAATTTAGAAAAATGCAAAAAGGTAGAAATAGAGGAAAAGCAACAAGAGGAAATGTAGTTAATGAAGGTGAATACGGATTACAAGCTACAACAGCAGGATGGATAAAAGGAAACCAAATTGAAGCTGCCAGAGTTGCAATGACACGTTATATTAAAAGAGGTGGAAAAGTTTGGATTAAAATATTCCCAGACAAACCGGTAACAAAGAAACCAGCTGAAACTCGTATGGGTAAAGGTAAAGGTGCTCCAGAATATTGGGTAGCAGTTGTAAAACCAGGAAGAATTATGTTTGAAATAGAAGGTGTTTCAGAAGATGTTGCAAGAGAAGCTTTAAGACTTGCTGCTCAAAAATTACCTGTTCAAACAAAATTCGTTAGAAGAGAAAATGAAGTAGGTGGTGATAATGATGAAGAATAGTAAATTAAAAGATATGTCTTCACCAGAACTAGAAAAAGAACTAAGCGAATTAAAATCAGAGTTATTCAAATTAAGATTTAGCTTAGCTACAAACGGATTAGATAATCCACTAAAAGTAAGAGAAGTTAAAAAAGACATAGCTAGAATAAAAACAATTTTAAGACAAAGAGAATTAAATAATAATAATTAATTATATTAAAAAGAAAGGAGAAATTCCTAATGGGAGAAAGAAATCTTCGTAAAACAATGATTGGAACAGTTATTTCAGATAAAATGGATAAAACAGTTGTAGTTGCAGTTGAAGATTCAGTTGCACATCCAATTTACAATAAAACTGTAAAAAGAACATATAAGCTAAAAGCTCACGATGAAGAAAATATCTGTGGTGCTGGAGATAAAGTAAAAGTTATGGAAACAAGACCTTTATCAAAAGATAAAAGATATAGAGTAGTTGAAATCGTTGAGAAAGCAGTAAAAAAATAAAATGAAGTCTGCTGTTTAGCAGGATAAATTTAAAAGGAGGAACTAAATAATGGTACAGCAACAAACTAAATTAAAAGTAGCTGATAACACTGGTGCAAAAGAACTTATGTGTATTAGATGTTTAGGCGGTTCACATAGAAAGTATGCTGAAATAGGAGATGTAATAATGGCTTCTGTTAAAACAGCTACACCAGGTGGCGTTGTTAAAAAAGGTGAAGTTGTTAAGGCTGTTGTAGTAAGAACTAAAAAAGGTGTAAGAAGAGCTGACGGTTCTTATGTAAAATTTGATGAAAATGCAGCAGTTATAATTCGTGATGACAAAACACCAAAAGGAACTCGTATATTTGGTCCAGTAGCAAGAGAATTAAGAGATAAAGAATATTTAAAAATATTATCTTTAGCTCCAGAAGTTTTATAATAAGATGTTGTAGTTATTTATAAAACTTAATAATATAACATTTTAAAAGATATTAAAAAATTATATAATAGAAATTATATAAAATTATATTTAAATAAAAAAATCTCGGGAAGAAGTAGAGGTGAAAAAATTGAGAATAAAAAAAGGTGATACTGTAAAAATTTTATCAGGAAATGATAAAGGAAAAACAGGTGAAGTTTTAGAAGTAATACCAAAAACAAATAAAATAGTTGTTAAAGGTGTAAATATAAGAAAAAAACATATCAAACCTAGAAAACAAGGTGAAGAAGGTGGAATCATATCTGTAGAATGTGCTATACATAGTGCAAAAGCTAATATAGTATGTCCAAAATGTGGTAAAGCTACAAAAATAGGATATGTTGAAGAAAAAGGCGAAAAAGTTCGTGTTTGTAAAAAATGTGGTGCAAAATTAAAATAGAATTATGAAAGGAGGAATTGAAGTAAATGGAAAAACTTAGAGAACAATATGAAAAAGAAGTAGTTCCAGCATTAATGAAAAAATTTAACTATACTTCAGTAATGCAAGTTCCTAAATTAGAGAAAATAGTTATAAATATAGGATTAGGAGAAACAAAAGATAATCCTAAAGCTTTAGATAATGCTATGAATGATTTAACTATAATTACTGGTCAAAGACCAATGGTAACAAAAGCTAAAAAATCAATAGCAGCATTCAAATTAAGAGAAGGTGCAAAAGTAGGATGCAAAGTTACATTAAGAAGAGGAAAAATGTATGATTTTGCTTATAAACTATTTAATGTAGCTCTTCCAAGAGTTAGAGATTTTAGAGGTGTTTCTGGAAACTCATTTGATGGTAGAGGAAATTACTCAATGGGTGTTAAAGAACAATTAATATTCCCAGAAATCGAATATGATAAAGTTGATAAATTAAGAGGTATGGATATTATATTCGTAACTACAGCTAAATCTGATGAAGAAGCTAAAGAATTATTAACACTTTTAGGAATGCCATTTAAAAACTAAAGTAGTGGTTATGAATGTGTAACATAAGTTATTAATAACTTGTGTAGCAAATTGTAAACTATTAGAAATGATTTTTATGAAAGGAGAAAAAAATGGCTAAAAAATCATTAAAAGTAAAATGTGCTAAACCACAAAAATATAAAACAAGAGAATATAATAGATGCAAATTATGTGGTAGACCACATGCTTATATAAGAAAATATGGTATATGCCGTGTTTGCTTTAGAGAATTAGCTCATAAAGGAGAAATCCCAGGTGTAAAAAAAGCAAGCTGGTAAAATTGAATAAATTAATTATAAATATTAGAAAAAAGGAGGGTAAAAAACGTGAATACAACTGACCCAATAGCAGATATGTTAACAAGAATAAGAAATGCAAATAGCCAAAAATTTAAAACAGTTGATGTTCCAACATCAAAAATGAAAAAAGCTATTGCAGAAACATTACTTGAAGAAGGTTATATAAAATCTTTTGAAGAAATTGAAAGCAATGTACAAGGAATAATAAGAATAACATTAAAATATGATGAGAAAGGTAATAGAGTTATAGATGGATTAAGAAGAATCAGTAAACCAGGTTTAAGAATTTATGCATCTAAAGATGAATTACCAAAAGTATTAAATGGTTTAGGTATAGCTTTAATTTCTACTTCAAAAGGAATTATGACAGATAAAAAAGCAAGAGAATTAGGTATAGGTGGAGAAGTTTTGGCTTATATCTGGTAATTTAAAATTATTCAATAAAAATATGTAAAATAAACTTTAATATTTAATAAATTAAATAGATAATTTATTAAAATTTTATAAAACAAGATGTCTTTAAAAGAATTTAAGCTAAGGCAGAAAATTTAAAGAAGGAGGAAAAATAAATGTCTAGAATAGGAAATAAACCTATTACAGTACCAGAAGGTGTTGAAGTTAAAATTGACGGTCAAACAATTACTGTAAAAGGACCTAAAGGAACATTACAAAAAGAATTTCATAAAAATATGAAAATTACTCTTGAAAATAATGTTATAACAGTAGTTAGACCAGATAATGAACCACAAAACAGAAGTTTACATGGTTTAACAAGAACATTATTAAACAACATGATTGAAGGAACAGTTAAAGGATTTGAAAGAAAATTAGAAGTTAATGGAGTTGGTTATAGAGCAAGTAAAAAAGGAAATAACTTATTACTAAATTTAGGTTATTCACATCCAGTTGAAATGGAAGCTCCAGAAGGAATTACTTTTGATGTACCAACACCAAACGAGATAATTGTTAAAGGTATAGATAAAGAATTAGTTGGTCAAACAGCAGCGGTTGTTAGAACAAAAAGACCACCAGAAGTATATAGAGGTAAAGGTATTAAATATGCTGAAGAAGTTATCAGACGTAAAGAAGGTAAAGCTGGTAAAAAATAAAATAGTGTTCAAATTAGGTTAAATAAAAGTAAACTTTAGGGGTATATTTAATCCCTTAAAGATTAGATACTTGGAAAAAGAGGGATTAAATATACCCCTATAAGAAAACCTAGAAAGGAGAAAATAATGATTACTAGAATAGATAGAAAAGCTGAAAGAGCAAGAAGACATGCTAGAGTTCGTAGTAAAATAAGTGGTACAACAGAATGTCCAAGACTTGCTGTTAGCAAATCTAATAAAAATATAATCGCTCAAATAATTGATGATACAAAGGGTGAAACTTTAGTATATGCATCAACATTAGATAGCGAAGTAAAAACTAAAAAAGCTAATATAGAAGCAGCAAAAGAAGTTGGTACTTTAATTGCAAAAAAAGCTTTAGAAAAAAATATAAAAGATGTTGTTTATGATAGAGGCGGATATATATATCATGGTGTTGTAAAAGCATTAGCTGAAGCAGCCCGTGAAGCAGGATTAAATTTCTAATTTGAAAAGAAGGAGGAAAAAATATTCCCATGGAAGAAAAATCAGTAGAATTAAAAGAAACTGTAGTTGCTATCAATAGAGTTGCAAAAGTTGTAAAAGGTGGTAGAACATTCAGATTTAGCGCTGTTGTTGTTGTTGGAGATGAGCAAGGACACATCGGTGTTGGAAATGGAAAAGCTGCTGAAGTTCCAGATGCAATAAAAAAAGCTATTGAAGAAGCTAAAAAGAATTTAATAACAGTTCCAATAGTAGGAACAACAATACCACATGAATTTATTGGTAAATTTGGAAGTGCTAAAGTTATGTTAAAACCAGGTGCTGAAGGTACTGGAATTATAGCTGGTGGTAGTGTTAGACCTGTTCTTGAACTTGCTGGATATAAAGATATTAATTCAAAAGTTCTTGGAACAAATAACCCAAGAAATGTTGTTTACGCTACTTTAGAAGCTTTAAAAAGTATGCAAACAGTTGAAGCTGTAGCTAAAAAAAGAGGAAAAAAAGTTAGCGAAATATTATAATAAAAAAAATTAAAATAAAAAATAATTTTTATTTCTAAAATGTTTGAATTTATATTTTTTAATGATATAATTGAAACGAAAATATGAGATCAAATAGAGGAGGTGCAAATCGATGGAATTAGGAAACCTACAACCAGGTGTAAAAAGACAAACAAGAAAAAGAGTTGGACGTGGAATTGGATCAGGTCTTGGAAAAACATCAGGCAGAGGACATAAAGGACAAAAAGCAAGATCAGGTGGTGGTGTAAGAAGAGGTTTTGAAGGAGGCCAAACACCATTATATAGAAGATTACCAAAAAGAGGATTTACAAATATCCATGCTAAAAATTACACAGAAGTAACATTAACAATGCTTAACAAATCTGAAAGCAAAGAAGTTACAGCTGAGAGTTTATTAGCAGAAGGAATTATAGGAAAGATAAATGATGGAATAGTTGTTTTAGCTACTGGAAAGTTAGAGAAAAAACTAACAGTTAAAGCAAAGAGATTTACTAAAGCTGCTGCAGAAAAAATAGAAGCTGCAGGTGGAAAGATTGAGGTGATTTAGTTGTTCAAGACTATTAAAAATGCTTGGAAAACCCCAGAAGTAAGAAAAAAATTAATATATACTTTAATTTTAATAATTATATTTAGATTAGGATGTTTTATAACAGTTCCAGGTGTTGATACAATTGCACTTGGAGAGCAAATGCAATCAGCTACAGGAAGTTTAACAGGGTTAATTAATACAATTTCTGGTGGTGCATTTTCAAATTTATCAATATTTGCAATGACAATAACTCCATATATCACTGCATCAATTGTTATTCAATTACTTGCTATGATTATTCCTTCATTAGAAAAGCTAATGAAGGAAGGTGGAGAAACTGGAAAACAAAAAATAAACAAATATACAAAATTAATGAGTATACTATTATCATTAGTTGAAGCTATAGGTATATACATATCATATAGTACTTCTGGAATATTCATTAATCCAGGACTTTTAACTGGAACTATAGTAGTATTATCTTTGGTTACTGGTACAGCAATTTTAATGTGGCTTGGAGAACAAATCACAAATAAAGGTATTGGTAATGGAATATCAATGATTATCTTTATAGGTATTATTTCTAGATTACCTTCTGGTATAGTTACATTATGGAATTTAATTGTAACAGCAACAGGAATAAGTACTGTAGGTATAGTTACAGCATTAGCAATAGTTGTAGGAGCAATTATTTTAGTTGCAGGTGTTGTATTTGTACAACAAGCTGAAAGAAAAGTACCTGTTCAATATGCAAAAAAAGTTGTTGGAAGAAAAATGTATGGTGGACAAAATACACATATTCCACTTAAATTAGCTATGGCAGGAGTAATGCCAGTAATATTTGCTTCATCATTTATGACATTCCCAGCTATGATGATTCAAATATTTGCTGCTGATAAAATTGGAGGAAGTGGATTTTTAGCAGGATTGTATCAATTCTCAATAGCTACATCTACATCAAATGTTGCTTGGGGATATTCTTTAGCAAATGCTATTGTATATCTACTATTGATAGTAGGATTTACATTCTTCTATACTTATGCAACTTTCAATCCAGCAGAAGTAGCAACTAATATTAAACAAAATGGTGGATTTATACCAGGAATTAGAGCTGGAAAACCAACCACAGAATATTTATCTTCAATATTGGGTAAATTAACTTGGTTTGGAGCTTTGTTCTTAAGTTTAATAGCAATCCTTCCAATGTTAATGAGATTTTCAAGTGTAGATATTTCTTTTGGTGGTACATCAATATTAATTGTAGTTGGTGTTGCATTAGAAACAGTACAACAACTAGAATCTCAATTAGTAATGAGACATTATAAAGGATTTTTAGAAAAATAGAAATAAATCACATATAGAGGGTGGTTATTATAACCACCCATATATGATTTATATAGATTTATATTAATTAAATTATAATTTTCTTTCATAAAGTATAATTTAATTAGTATAAATTGATAAATTGAAGGAGGTTATTTTTATGATAATTATAATGTTGGGAGCACAAGGAACAGGCAAAGGAACAGTTGCAGGTTTATTAAGTAAAAGCTTAAAAATACCACAAATATCTACAGGAGATATTTTTAGAAAAAATATTAGTGAAAAAACACCTTTAGGAATAGAAGCAGATAAATATATATCTAAAGGAAATTTAGTACCAGATGATATAACAGTTCCAATGGTAGAAGATAGATTAACTTGGGAAGACGCTAAAGATGGGGCTATATTGGATGGATTTCCAAGAACAATTGAACAAGCTGAAGAATTAGATAAAATTCTTGAAAAAATAGGAAAAAAAGTTGATTTAGTAATAAATCTTGTAACACCAAAAGAAGAAATAATAGATAGAATGTTAACTAGAAGAGTTTGTACAAATCAAGATTGTAAAGCAACTTATAATACAAAATTACATCCACCAAAAGTAGAAGGAATATGTGATTTATGTGGTTCACCATTAAAGCAAAGAGCAGATGATTCAGACCCAGAAGCAATAAGAAAAAGATTAGAAATATATGAAGAAAAAACAAGTCCTTTAGTTGATTATTATAAAAATAAAGGTGTATTAAAAACAGAAGAAATTAGCATATCTATAAATAGAATGGGAACTGATGTTGCAAAAGACATAGTTGAGGGATTAAAAAATGATTAGTATAAAGTCTAAAAGAGAAATTGAACTTATGAAAGAAGCTTGTAAATTAACAGCACTAACTTATGATTATATAGAAAAAATAATAAGACCTGGGATGTCTACATTAGAATTGGATAATTTAGCTGAAAAATTTATAAGAGATCATGGCGGTATTCCTGCTCAAAAAGGCTATCCAAGTGGAGTAAGAGGAGTACCAGATTTTCCAGGAACTTTATGTATTTCTATAAATGATGTAGTTATTCATGGAATACCTTCAAAAGATATAATAATTAAAGACGGAGATATAGTAAGTGTAGATTTAGTAGTATTAAAAAATGGTTATAATGGAGATGCAGCCAGAACTTTTTTAATAGGAAATTGTAGTGATGAAGCTAAGGAATTAGTGGCAGTTACCAAACAAGCTTTTTTTGAAGGTTTAAAATGTGCAAAGCCAGGAAATAGGGTTGGAGATATTTCTCATGCAGTAGAAACTTATGTAAGAAGTAAAGGATTTAATTTAGTTAGAGAATTTCAAGGACATGGAATAGGAAAGGAAATGCATGAAGAACCAGGAGTTCCTAATATAGGAAAAGCTGGTAGAGGACCAAGATTAGAAAAGGGAATGACTATATGCATTGAACCTATGGTAATGGCTGGTAAAGAAGATATTTGGGAATTAGAAGATGGTTGGACAATAGCAACACAAGATGGGAGTTTATCTGCACATTATGAAAATACAATTTTAATCACAGAAAATGAACCAAAAATATTGACAATATTATAAAAATAATATATAATATTCTAGATTATTGCTCTAAGGTAGCAATCGAATAGTTCAAATAGCCTGTAAAGGGCTTATTTGCGTTGATATAAGGGGGATTGAATTTTGTCTAAAGAAGATGTAATTGAAGTAGAAGGTACAGTTATTGAAACATTACCAAATACTAATTTTAAAGTAGAACTTGAAAATGGGCATCAAGTATTAGCTCATATATCAGGAAAACTTAGGATGAATTATATTAAAATATTACCAGGTGATAAAGTAAAACTAGAGTTATCACCATATGATTTGTCAAAAGGCAGAATTACTTGGAGAGCAAAATAAAGTTAAGAAAAAAATAAGGAATATTCCTTAATGGGAAATATAGGTGTGTACATATCCTGTAATAAAGGAATTAACTTATACCGATAAATAATTTTTTTAGGAGGGAAGGAAATGAAAGTAAGACCATCAGTAAAGAAAATTTGCGAAAAATGCAAAATAATCAAAAGAAAAGGCGTTGTTAGAGTAATTTGTGAAAACCCAAAGCATAAACAAAGACAAGGATAATTTTTAAATTAACCAAATTATTAAATTTTGATATTAATACAATTATGTAGCGGCTGTCAATTTGGATATTCATAGTTGTATTTATATAAATGTTTTTTCATTTTTAAATTCACTATCATATTTATAATTGTATATAAATATGATACATTTCAAGTTTAAAAATAAAAAAACAACAGGTAAAGTAAAGTTAAAAATTTATGGAGGTGCAAAAATATATGGCTCGTATAGCAGGAGTTGATTTACCTAGAGAAAAAAGAGTAGAAATAGGATTAACTTACGTATATGGTATAGGATTACCTAGTTCTCAAAAAATTTTAAAAGAAGCTGGTGTAAATCCAGATACTAGAGTAAAAGATTTAACAGATGATGATGTAGCAAAAATAAGAAAAGCTATGGAAGGATTTAAAGTAGAAGGTGACTTAAGAAGAGAAGTTGCTTTAAACATTAAAAGACTTACAGAAATAGGATGCTATAGAGGAATAAGACATAGAAGAGGACTACCTGTAAGAGGACAAAGAACAAAAACTAATGCTCGTACAAGAAAAGGTCCTAGAAAATTAGTAAGTAAAAGTAAAAAATAAATATTAAAAAATATTTTTTAAGGGAGGTAAATACCAAATGGCAAAAGCTAATAGTAGCGCAAAGAAAACAGGTATCAGAAGAAGAGAAAGAAAAAACATAGATAAAGGTTCAGCTCATATTCATTCTAGTTTTAATAATACAATTGTTTCTATAACAGATACACAAGGAAATGTTATTTCTTGGGCAAGCGCTGGTGAATTAGGATTCAAAGGTTCTAGAAAAAGTACACCATTTGCAGCTGGTCAAGCTGCAGAAACAGCAGCAAAAGTAGCTATGGAACATGGATTAAAAACAGTAGATGTTTATGTTAAAGGACCAGGTGCAGGTCGTGAAGCTGCAATAAGATCATTACAAACAGCTGGATTGGATATAACAATGATTAAAGATGTTACTCCAATACCACATAATGGTTGTAGACCACCAAAAAGAAGAAGAGTATAATAAAGGAATTTTATAAAGAATTTTTTAGAAAGAGGTGTATTTAAACAAATGGCAAGATATAAAGACGAACAATGTCGTATATGCCGTAGAGAAGGACAAAAATTGTTCTTAAAAGGTACAAGATGTTATTCTGATAAATGTAGTGTAACAAGAAGAAACTATGCTCCAGGACAACATGGACAAAAAAGAACAAAACTTTCTGATTACGGTACACAATTAAGAGAAAAACAAAAAACAAGATCATTCTATGGTGTAGGTGAAAAACAATTTAGAAAATATTTTGAAATGGCTTCTAATAAAAAAGGTATAACAGGTACAAATCTTTTACAAATATTAGAAAGCAGATTAGATAATGTTGTTTATAGATTAGGTTTAGGTGTTTCAAGACCACAAGCTAGACAAATAGTAACACATGGAAATATAGAAGTAAATGGAGTAAAAACAGATATTGCTTCTTATTTAGTAAAACCAGGAGATGTTATAGCTGTAAGAGAAAATAGAAGAGATAACAGCATAATAAAAGCTAATGTTGAAGCTGGAGCTACAAGACCAATTCCAGAATGGTTAGAATTAGATAGCAAAAACTTAAGTGCTAAAGTTCTTAGAACAGTAAATAGAGAAGAAATTGATCTACCAGTTGAGGAACATTTAATTGTTGAGTTATATTCTAAAAATTAATATATAATTGTATTTGATATTATTAATGTATATGAGTAAAAAATATATCTAATATTAAAATATTATTTATATTGTCTTTTAGAAAATTTAAATACTTAGGATACGTACGTAAGAATATATAAATTTTATAGGTTAATAATGTGTAACCAATATTAGGAGGTAAGAATGATTGAATTTGAAAAACCAAACATCGAATGTGTAGAGACAGACGATAAGAGGAATTATGCAAAATTCATATGTGAACCATTAGAGCGTGGATATGGAATGACAATAGGAAATTCTTTAAGAAGAATCTTATTATCATCATTACCAGGAGCTGCTATAACAAGTGTTAAAATAAACGGCGTAGTACATGAATTTTCTACAGTACCAGGTGTTGTAGAAGACGTTCCTGAGTTAATTGTTAATTTAAAAAGTGTAAGACTTAAAGTTTTTGATAATGAAGAAAAAATTATAAGAATAGATTTTAAAGGCGCTGGAGAAATTACTGCTGCAGATATTGTAACAGATGGAACAGTTGAAATATTAAATCCAGAGCTACATATAGCAACAACTTCAAGCAACTGTGATTTGCACATGGAAATGACAGTTAATAGAGGTAGAGGATATAATGTTGCAGAGAAAAATAAAAAAGATAATAATCCAATAGATGTATTACCAATAGATTCAATATTTACTCCAGTAAAAAAAGTAAACTATTCTGTTGAAAATACTAGAGTTGGTCAAATGGTAGATTATGATAAATTAACAATTGAAGTTTGGACAGATGGTAGCTTAAAACCATTTGAAGCTTTGAGTTTAGCTGCTAAAGTTATGACAGGACATCTAGAATTATTTATAGATTTATCTGAAACAGCTAAAAATACTCAAGTTATGGTTGAAAAAGAAGAATCAAAGAAAGAGAAAGTTTTAGAAATGCCTATAGAGGAATTAGAACTTTCTGTAAGATCATACAATTGCTTAAAAAGAGCAGGTATTGCTACAGTTGAAGACTTGGCAAATAAATCTCAAGAAGATATGATGAAAGTTAGAAATCTTGGTAAAAAATCATTAGATGAAGTTACAAATAAATTAATTGCTTTAGGTTTAAACTTTACATCAGAAGAAGAATAAATTTTAGGAAAGGTGGAAAGCAAAGTGGCAGGAACAAGAAAACTTGGAAAACCAACTGATCAAAGATTAGCAATGCTTAAATGTCAAACAACAGATTTACTATTAAATGGTAAAATTGTTACAACAGAAGCAAGGGCTAAAGAAGTTAAAGCTCTAGCAGATAGCATTATAGCATTAGCTGTAAAAGAACATAAAAATTTTGAAGAAGTAGAAGTAAAAGTTGTTAAAGCAAAATTAGATAGTAACGGTAAGAAAGTTACAGAAAAAGCAACAAGTAAAAATGGAAAAGAGTATTTGAAAGTTGTTAAAGAAGAAAAGATGGAAAAAAGACAAAAAGATATGCCATCAAGACTAAATGCTAGAAGAAAAATAATGAAAAAAGTTAACAAAGTTGAAGGTGTTGACTTAATGAATAAATTATTTAACGAATTAGCACCAAAATATGAAGGAAGAGTTGGTGGATATACAAGAATATTAAAAATGGAACCTAGAAAAGGTGACAATGCTGATTCAGCAATTTTAATGTTAGTATAATTTTATGTGATAAAATTTAAAAAATGAACTTTAAAAGTAGAACTTTTGAAGTTCTTTTTTTTATATATAATATTAGAATAAATACAATTTAATATTATTTATTTTTTCAATTATAAATACTTCACATAAATAATGTGATATACATAAGATATATTAGATTTATATGAAAGGAGAAAATATATGTTAGAAATTTTTATTTATGGTATTATATGGTGTTTTGCAATTTACGGACTTTTAGTTATGATTCAAGAGATAACTAGAAATACTACATATAAAAAAATTGAAGAAAATATAAAATTAATTATGACAGTAAAAAATGTTGAAGATGGTATAGAAAATTATATAAGAGAAATTTCCTTAGGAAGAAACTTTTATAATAATTTAGTAATTATTGATTTAGATTCAGATGATGATACTTTAAAAATTCTAAAAGAACTGGAAAAAGAAAATATTAATATGAAAGTTCTTTCGAAAATTGAAGGTAAAAGTTATTTAGAAAAGCAAATAAGTTAATATACGAAACAAGATAAATTATTATCATAATTAATAAATTGATTGTATGAATAGTGAATTGATATTATAAATAGTAAACTAATATTATTCATAATATTATGAATAATAAATTAAATATAGAATATAAAATATAAAATAAAATTAAATAAAATAAAATAAAATAATTAAATTAAATATTATAAAAGTAAATTAAAATGCGTATAACTAAAAATTAAATATTTAAAAATAAAATTAAATATTTGTTTTTTGTTATACGCAAAAACTGTAAAAAATTATATTTGTAATTATTAAATTTCTGGACCATCAGAATCATCACTATGGGGATTTGTTACAGCTTTATCATCAGGAATTTGTTTATCATCATTATCAAGTTGAGAGTTTGGATCCTTGCTTAATTCTTTTTTTCTTTCTGAGGATGCTTGGACAGTATACAATTCAAAACTTTGTTGAGTAGTTGATACTTTAAGTTCTAATGTTTCAGAATCTGAGGCAACTGAAATAGTATTATCTCTAGCGCCATGAGTTTCAAAAAATTTTGCAATTTCAGATTTTTTATCAGGCTTTATTTCTACTATTTTTGATAATTCTTCTTGAGAATCACAAATTTCTTTTTTAGCTTTAACTAAATATGGTATATTTTCACTATCATATTCAACTCTTTTAATTCCTGCTAAAACTTCATTTCTTTCTTGACTTGTAAATCTATCAATAAATGTATCAAAGTCAATACCAAATCTATCTTTAAATGTATGACCAGTAGTTAATTCATAAGATTCTGCAAAATTTAGAAGCCTAAAATTTTGATTTGTAGAATCATGAGAAATATATATTGGTATTCTAAGTCTATGATATCTGTCATCATCTTCTAAAGGTTTATATTCTTTATGTGATGCAAATCCGTGTTCTGCAAAATCGTGTTGTTTACTGGTTCTAAATTGATATTCAATGTAAAAATTATTTGTTTTTTGTGGTAATATAAATGGTGGTAATTTGGCTTGAACCATCGAATTTGAATAATCTGGAATTACACATATATGTATACTCTGATATCCTCTAAATCTAGGCCACATATTATAATCTTTAACTACTGAATCTATATTTGGTTCTTCAAATTCAGGTATTCTTCTTTCAGGAATGAATAGAGAGACTTTTCCACTTTTTATGGATTCATCAAATCCTTCTTTTTCGGGTCTAGATTTAATATATTCTAATTTATGAGAATCATATCTAGTATTTACTGGTAAAAATTTAAAATCTCCAGGTCGTGTAACTGTTTTTCTATTGATTCCACGATCTTCCATAAAAGAATAAACTACTTGGTATAAATAATCACTTTCAGCTTGAGGACCTTGATTTTGTACTGATGAAGGTGGAGTTATAATTATTCTAGCACCCATTAAATCTCTTAAGCTTTCATTAAAATAGGATAAATCTCGACCTTCTTCAATATATTCATTTATTTTTTCCCTTACTTTTTTTATAAAACTTGCTGGTGATTTAATTCTAGCATTTACATCAATAACAGGTAAATCATTTGGATTATCAGATTTGAATCTATTTGAAAGATTAGTATAATCTGTGTTAAGAGTTTTTAAAAAATTAGATAAAGCTGAGGTTCTATAAAATTCTGCAGATGGAAGATGGGAACTTGCTTTATAATAATCTAAAGCACAATAAACTGCTGAATAAATTTCTCTAGTTTGTTGTGGAATATTATTATTTTTTAAATAATTTTCAATATCTAATTTTATTTTTTTTATAACATCAGTTGAGTTTCCTATGTAATGTTTTAATTGTAAGTCTATTTCTGGGACTTCCCAATCATATACAGCACCAGTTATAGGCTTTTTATTAATTTTTTTCATAATTCCTCGCTTTTTTTAGCATATAATATTAAATTTGTATTTAAAATACATTATACACTTTTTAATTATATCATAGATTGCCTTAAAAATCAATTATTTAAGAAGATTAAAAGCTTTCAAAAATCAACAATTATTGACAAAATTCGTATTGAAGATAAACTAATTGCATGATATAATATTATAGTAATTTTTTATAAATATTATAATTAAATATTTATAATATTAGAAGACAAAAAATAGAAAAACAAGAAAAATACAATTAAAAAATGAGAGGATTTTATAAAATGAAAAAAATAGAATTATTAGCTCCAGCTGGTTCTTTTGAAAAAGCTAAAGTTGCATTTATGTATGGTGCAGATGCTGTTTATTGCGGTACGCCAACTTTGTCTTTACGTTCTAGATCAGAAATTCAAGATAATGACTTAGAAAAAATTATTAATTATGCTCATAGTATAGGAAAAAGAGTTCATGTGGCAATAAATATTTTTGCATGGGATGAAACTTATGAAGAAATAAAAAAACAAGCGGCAGAACTTGATAGATTAGGTGCTGACGCTATTATTGTAGCAGATGGAGGAGTTGTAGATATAGTAAGAGAATATGCTCCCAATACTGAAATTCATATCAGTACACAAGCGAATACAGTAAGTTATCATACATGTAATTTTTGGAAAAGAAATGGTGCTAAAAGAATTATTTTAGGTAGAGAATTGAATAAAGAACAAATAAAAAACATAATGAAAAATAAACCTGAAGATTTAGATATAGAGATGTTTGTACATGGTGCGATTTGTTTTGCTTATTCAGGTAGATGCTTTCTAAGTGAATTTTTGGCTGCTAGAAATGGAAATTTAGGGGATTGTGCTCAAAGTTGTAGATGGGCATACAATGTATATGTTGAAGAAAAAAACAAGCCAGGAAACTTAATGCCTGTTGAAACAGATGAAAAAGGAACTTATATTTTTTCATCAAAAGATTTATGTTTAATAAGAGAAATTCCTGAAATTATTGAAATGGGATTGGATAGCCTTAAAATAGAAGGAAGATTGAAAACTGAATATTATGTGGCAACAGTTGTAAATGCATATAGAAATGCCATAGATGATTATATGAAAGATCCAGATGCATTTAATCCAGAAAAATATATAAAAGAATTGGAAAAAACCAAAACTAGAGGACTTACAACTTTTTATTTTAATGATAGGGAAAATAAAGATATTCAAGACTATGCTGGACATCAATACAATGCAGATTATGAATTCGGCGGAAAAGTAATAAAAACAATAGATGATAAAGTATTAATAGAAATAAGAAATAAATTGTCTGTTGGTGATATATTGGAAATCATTATTCCAAATAAAATAGAAACCTTAGAATTTAAAATAGAAAATTTATGGGATGTTGAAACTTTAGAAAAAATTACAACAGTTAATCCAGGAAAACAAGAACAAAAGGTTATATTAAAGATTCCTACAAAAGTGGAAAATGGATGGATTATTAGAAGAAAAAAATAAGAAAAGCTTGATTTTTAGCAATTTGTTAGGTATAATATTAATGTTCTAATCAAAATCAAGTCTTTAATTCTTTTAATATTCAAATTAAAAAATAAGAAAATAAGTTAATAAGGGGCAAATATAGTATTTTTTTACTGTATTTGCTTTTTTTGTTTAATTCATAATTCTGTTCTGGAAATAAACTTATATCTATCTTATATCTTTTTGAAAGTAGATTAGAAAAATAGGGAATTAGTATATTAAAAATATTAATTTCTAATTAGCGTTGAAAATAAAAAAGTGTGCAAAAGCACACTTTTTTATTATATATTAAACTTATAATTTGAATATTTAATTATATTAAATTTTATTATTTATTGTATTTTAACAAATATCATTCATATTATATAAACCATAATCTTTATGAACTATAAATTTAGCAGCTTTTATTGCTCCACTTGCGAAAACAGCTCTTGAATTTACATTATGTGTGATTTCTAAACTTTCATTATTTCCAAAGAATATAACACTATGCTTACCAACTTCATTTCCACCTCTAATAGAGTGAATACCAATCTCTTTTTTATCTCTTTTTTCTCTTTTACTATGCCTATTGTATTCATAGTGCATTTCATTATTTAAAGCTTCATTTATACTATCAGCTAAAATAAGGGCTGTTCCACTTGGACTATCTATTTTTCTATTATGATGAGTTTCTACAATTTCTATGTCTGAATCAGAAAGCTTTTTAGCAAGTTCACTAACTAATTTTGCTATTAAATTAATTTCATAAGACATATTTGAAGATCTAAAAATAGGAAATTCTTCAGAATATTCTTCTATTTTTTTTAAATCATCATCAGAAAATCCGAGTTGTAGCAATGACAGTTGGAATTTTGTTCTTCTTTGCAAAATTTAAGATACTAAAAGTAGCTTCTGGAATAGAAAAATCTATTATAACGTCTGGAATTAAATTAATTTCATCAATATTTGTAAAAACAGGGAATAGATTATCTCCAGTATCAATTCTATCAACTCCACATAAAATTTCAATATCTTGAGTTAATCTTATTTCTTCTGCAAGAACTTGTCCCATTTTTCCATTACAACCATTAATTAAAACTTTTATCATATCTATTTTACCTTTTAATTATATTTAGATTTTTAAGAAATCTATAAAACTTTTTTATGATAATTTTGAAATTTTTCTTTTTATTTTTTTTATTACTTCATGAGTTGCACAGTATTTATCAACCATAGTAACAATATAACTTTCTTTATATGAAGGAAATTTAATTGTAAGTGGCCACATATGTTTTATAATAATATCTTTTTCAATATCGTTAAGTTCAAAAATATCCAAAGCGTTATTAAGTGCAATTCTAGGATGTCTGAAAGCATGAAATTTTTTTTGCCCTTCTACGTGTTTGTCTCTCCAATCATAGTAATAAAAGTCGTGTAGCATTGCTCCACGCGCAGCTGAAACATAATCTAAGCCGAGTTTTTTACATATTGCATAAGTATAATAAGAAACACATAAACAATGAGAAAATCTAGAGCTACTAGCATGTTGAACACGTTCTTTTAATGCAGATATATTTTTATTTGTAACTATATCCTTTATGATAAATTTAAACTCAGCAATATTAGGTTCTGAAACTATTAAACTGTTTTTATTTTCTTTTGTAATTTCCAATTTAAAATGCACCTCTTAAAATTATTGTATTTATACTTATTTTATCATATTATTTTAATAAACCAAATGTTAATAATTCACTTTTTAAAGAATTTTTTCCAGCATCACTCATTTCTACTAGAGGAAGACGTGGAATTCCAACATTATATCCAAGCATATTTAATGCCGCTTTTACTGGAATAGGATTTACTTCACAGAACAAAGCTTTAATTAAAGGAATAGCTTTTAGTTGCAGTGAAGTAGCTTCTTTGATATTTCCTTGTTCAAAATTATAAACAATATTATGAGTATATTCTGGGGCTATATTAGATAATACTGATATAACACCAATTCCACCAACAGAAAGGATTGGGGTTATTTGATCATCATTTCCTGAATATATATGTAAGTCATCCCCACATAGATTTGCAATTTCTGCTATTTGTGAAATATTTCCGCTAGCTTCTTTTATTGCTACAATATTTTCAATTTTTGAAAGTTTTTTGCAAGTGGCCGGAGTAATATTAACACCAGTTCTACTAGCAACACTATAAAGAATTATAGGCAATTTTGTTTCTTTTGCTATTGCAGAGTAATGTGCTACTAAACCATCTTGAGTAGTTTTATTATAGTATGGTGTAACAATTAGTGCTGCGTCTACACCAATGCTTTCTGCGTATTTTGTAAATTCAATAACAGATGCAGTACAATTTCCACCAGTTCCAGCGATAACTGGTATACGCTTATTTACAGTTTCTACTGCGAATTTAATTGTTTGTTTTCTTTCTTCTAAACTCATTGTAGAAGATTCTCCTGTAGTACCACATACAATAATACTATCTGCTTTGTTTGCGATTTGGAATTCAATTAATTTTTTAAATTCCTCAAAATTTACGCCTTTTTCATTAAAAGGAGTAATAATAGCTGTTCCACAGCCTTTAAAAATAATTTTTTTCATAATAAATCCTTTCTTATAGAGAATAATAAATTTATTGTTTATTATTTCTAATATGGATTTTTTTGTATAAAAATATAATTATATAAATTTATGATATTATTATATGCAAAAGTAAATAAAAAATCAATGCTAAAACCATTTTAGCTTGAAAAAAATAGAAAGTTTTTTGTGTTGAAAAAATAAATGTTGTATAGTATAATAATAAAGTAGTAAATATGGGGATGTATTTGGTTTCGACAGTATTCTAGAAGGATAAATAGCGAGTAGTGGAGATGCCTGGCCACTTAAAAAGGCATATCTTAAATATAAACGCTGATAATAAAGAATTAGCTTACGCTGCCTAATTGCGGCGACGTCTTACTTTTGCAACCTACGGCTTAAGATAAGGCGACGATTAGTAGGAAACGAAGTTAGTATGAGCTATTTATACTAATGGGAATTTCAAGATAGCTACTTTAAATAAACTTTGTTTATTAGGAATATTTAAAGGAAAAATTTTAATAAACTGCACTCGGAGAAGTTTATTTGGAAGGAATATTGGACAGGAGTTCGACTCTCCTCATCTCCACCATAATCAAAAAACTGTAACCAATTTAAAGATTTTACAGTTTTTTTTATTTAATTTTAATACAATTGATATATTCTTGTATAAGATTTACGATAAATTTACACAATTTTTTATAAAATTATAGGAGTTAAATATGGTAATTTTAATAGCAGGAAGTTCTCATACAGGCAAAACTTTATTAGCACAACAATTATTAGAAAAGTATAAATATCCATACTTATCAATAGATCATTTAAAAATGGGACTTATTAGAAGTGAAAATACAAATTTAACAGTATCAGAAGATAAAAAATTAACAGAATATTTATGGAATATAGTGAAAGAAATAATAAAGACCAATATAGAAAATGATCAAAATATAATAATAGAAGGTTGTTATATACCATTTGATTGGAAAAAATATTTTAAAGAAAATTATTTAAAGAAAATAAAATATATTTGTTTAATAATGACAGAAGAATATATAAAAAATAATTTTAACAAAATTATAGAATATGAAAATTCTATTGAAAATAGAATAGTAAAAGGAGATATTAACATAAACAAAATTATTGAAGAAAATAAATATAATTTAGAAATGTGTAAAAGATTTCAAAACAAATATATACTAATTGATAAAAAATACAAAATTGATTTAGATTTATGATAAATCAATAAAAAATTATTAAGAAAGGTAACATTATAACCTATGGAAAATAAATATGAAATCTTAATAAATAAAGAAAATCCGATAGATGAAAAAATTTATAAAACTTTTGAACTAATAGAAATTCTAAATGTAGATGATGAAAAAATAAAAATAGAAAAATTAACTTATGATAATTACTTAAAACTAAATAAAGAATTATTAGAAAAAGAAAATATAGAAGTAGGAATTTCTAATTCTTTTAGAGATTTAGAAAAGCAAGAAGAAATTTGCAAAGAATATGTAAAACTTTATGGTGAGGAGTTAGCATATAAACTTGCTGCAATCCCCGGGACTAGTGAACATCATACAGGACTTGCAATAGATATTACTGTAAAAAAAGATGATGGAATTTATGCTGAAACAAATGAAGAATTATATGAAGCTGAAAGTAAATTTTTAATAGTACATAAATATTTATATAAATATGGTTTTATTTTAAGATATCCTAAAAATAAGACAGATATTACAAAATATAATTATGAACCATGGCATATCAGATATGTAGGAGAAAAAATTGCTAAAATTTGTTTTTTTGAAAATATAACTTTGGAAGAATATTATAATTGCAAAATAAAAAATTATTAATATATATTTATTAATAGTTTTTATTTTATAGTAATTTTAGCGTTTATAATTTTTTATAATAAATAAACATTATTGAAAGTTAATGTAAGTATAAAGATTTATACATAAGGTTTTATTAAATTAAATTTTCTTTTTTTAAAGTCTTAAGAACAAGTTTAAAAAAATCATCTTTATTTTCTAAAAGAGAAATTATTTCTTTTTTAAAATTTTCAAAAGATTCATCTTTAATATAAATTTTGGCATAACCAGTTTTGCCGAATTTATTATTTAGATGATTATATATTTCATTTAGAATATCATCAAAAGAGAAGCTAGGATTATGAGTTAATGTATAAGTATAAGTTCTACATATTGCTGTTTTTATATCTAATTTTTTATCTGCTGCAGATATTATTTTACCATATAAATTTCTTGGCTTTGTTTTATTGGAAGCCCTATGATCTTCAATAGCAAATTTAATAATCTCTAATTCATTTTCTTTGAAAAATTCTTTTAGTTTTTTATCTTTAACCATTATTTCAGCTGAAATTATTTCGTGTCTAGTACTATCTAGATGATGACCAATGTCATGATAAGCAGCGACTACATATACTATATTCATATTAACATTATAATTTTTAGCAATATCAAAAGAATGTCTTATTACAGTTAAAATATGTTCAATACCATGTCCGACTTCATTTAAATTATATTGTGGAAAAATAAAATTTTCTATATAATTTACTAAATCGTGATTTAAATCATTTTTATCATATTTATATTCCATAAAATTCTCCTTAAAACTATAATAAATAATTTGTTATAATAGTATATACTAGTAATGAATTATATAATAATCCATAAAATATATAATGTCAAAAAGTATTTTTCAATTAGTTTATCATATTAGAATTATAAATTAAAAGTGAAATATAATCAATAAAGGAATTTGTTATATTTGAAATGTAAAAAAGTAATGGAATAATATGTTAAATAACACTAAACATATAATTAATTTATTATAAATTTACTAAAAATATAGAAAATACTTGAAAAAAAATAAAGTATTTAGTATAATTTTAATGTATTTTAAAAGGGAGTAGCTTGAAAATTACTAATCAACAATCTCGATATTTATCTGGTTAGTAACCTAAGAAGGAGTGAGACTTTTAAAGAAGCAAGGAAAATAGACTTGTTTCTTTAAGAGTCTTTTTATTTTGAAAATTTTATAGTAAAAAATTGGAGGATTCTAATGAATACAGAAATTACAACTTTAGAAACAGAAGATGGTATTATAAATGACGGATTTATATTAAGAACTTCTTCTAAAAAAATTTTAATTGCAACTCACGGAATGGGAAGTAATTGTTTTAAAGAAAGAGAAAAAATAATAGCTAAAAAAGTGCTAGAAAACGGAATTGATTTTTTAGGATATAATAATAGAGGAAGTGAACTTGTAAAAAATATAAGAAAAAATGTTGATGGAGTTGTAAAGAAATTTTTTGCTGGTACAACTTATGAAGATCCTAAAGAAGGATATTTTGATATTAAAGCTGCTATAGAAAAAGCTGTGTCACTTGGATATACTGATATCTATTTACAAGGACATAGTTTAGGGGCGACAAAGGTACTTTATACTTATAATAAATTAAAAAAAGAAAATTCAGAACTTCTAAAATATATAAAAGGAGTTGTTTTATTATCTTTAATAGATATTCCAAAAGTTTTAAAAATATATTTAGGTGAAAATTATGAAAAAATGATGAATATTGCTATCCAAAAAGAAAATGAGAAAAAGATTTTAGATTTAATGCCAAGAGAAAGTTTTATTCATCCAATTAGCGTGAAAACTTTTTTAGAGTATTCAAAATATGCAAAAGAAATTGATTTTGCGCAGTATAGCAAAAAGGATTATGACTATAAAGAGTTGAATAATATAACGGTACCATTATTTATGAGATGGGGCTGTGAAAATGAAATGATAGAACAAAATGTTCAAGATTTAGTAAATATGATTTCTCAAAAACTAAACAATCCTAAAAAAGACATAAATTATGTTTCTGGAGCAGATCATGGTTATACAAAAAAAGAGGATATTCTTGCAAATGAAATAGTAGAGTTTTTAAAGAAAATATAAAAGGAGTACTATGATTTATATTAATAATCAGAAAAAAATAGAAAATATTAAATTAGATAAAAATAATTTTTATGTTGTTGCTGATTTTGATAAAACATTAACAAAATGTCAAGGCGGTTTAAATACTACTTGGGGAGTAATGGCAAACGCAAATGAGGTCGGTGATGATTATACAAAGGAGAGAATGGCTTTATATAATCATTATAGACCTATAGAAATAGATATGACTTTAAGTGATGAAAAAAAATCAGAAGAAATGTCAAATTGGTATAAAGCTCACATAAATTTATTTTATAAATATGGTTTAAAAGAAATTTCTTTAATAAATTCAGTAAGAAAAAATGGTTTAAAATATAGACCAGGTGCAAAAGTGTTTTTAAGAAAAATGAAAGAATTTGATATTCCCGTTATTATAATATCTGCTGGAATAGGAAATGTAATTAGAGAATTTTTAAAAGATGAAGATGATTTTACTGAAAATATTAAGATAGTTAGTAATTTTATACATTTTGAAAAAGGAGTAATAAAAGGTATACAAGGTGATATAATTCATTCGCTTAATAAAAATATAGTAAAACTAGATAATACATCAAAAGAAAAAATAAAAAACAGAAAAAACATATTATTATTTGGTGATGGTCTTGCTGATTTAAAAATGGTTTCAAAAGAAGAACTTGAAAATACAATTTCAGTGGGATTTTTAGAAGAAAAAGTAGAAGAAAATTTAAAATATTATAATGAAAGTTTTGATATAGTTCTTACAAATAATGGAACTTTTAATAATGTTAATAAAATTTTAAAAATATATTAATAAAACAAGGAGGAAACAAAATGGAAGAAAAATGGTTTAAAAAATCCATAAAAGAAACTGCCGAAAAACTTAATACTAATGTAGAAAAAGGTTTAACAGCAGATGAAGTAAGAAAAAGATATGAAACTTATGGATATAATGAACTAAAAGCTAAGCCTAAAAAAAGCTTATTAAGAAAATTTTTAGAGCAATTTAAAGATTTTATGATTATTGTTCTAATAATTGCTGCTATAGTATCAGGAATTGTTGGAGTGCAACAAGGAGAGGGTATAGCAGATACAATAATTATTTTAATAGTAGTTGTTGTTAATGCAATAATAGGAGTTGCACAAGAAAATAAAGCAGAAAAATCATTAGAAGCTCTTCAAAAATTGAGTAGCCATGTGGCTAAAGTTATAAGAAATGGAAAAATGATTGTAGTTCAATCAGCTGAATTGGTTCCAGGAGATATAGTAGTACTAGACACAGGAGATTTTATTCCTGCAGATTTAAGAATTATTGAAGCTGTTAATTTAAAATCTCAAGAATCAGCTCTAACTGGAGAATCAGTTCCAGTAGAAAAAATTGAAGAGGCAATTGAAGATGATGAAGTTGGAGTTGGAGATAGAAAAAATATGCTGTTTTCTTCTAGCTTAGTTACTTATGGTAGAGGAAAAGGTATAGTTGTAGAAACTGGAATGAATACAGAAGTTGGTAAAATTGCTAAGATGATAAATGAAACAGAAGATGAAGCAACACCACTTCAAATAAAATTAAATAATTTAGGAAAAACACTAGGAATTGTTGCTCTTGTGATATGTGCAATAATATTTGTAGTTGGTATTTTATACGGAAAAGCACCACTTAATATGTTTATGACAGCCGTATCTCTTGCAGTTGCAGCAATACCAGAAGGATTAGCAGCAGTATCAACAATAGTTTTAGCAATTGGTGTTCAAAGAATGGTAAAAAGAAATGCAATTGTTAAAAAATTACCAGCAGTTGAAACTTTAGGAAGTGCTTCAGTTATATGTTCTGATAAAACTGGAACTTTAACTCAAAATAAAATGACTGTTAAAAAAATATTTGTTAATGGTGAATTAATAGATTTAGAAAGCATAAAAACGTTTGATGAAGAAACTACAAAATTATTTGAAGCAGAAATGCTTTGCAATGATACAAAAGTTTCAGAAGATGGAACTTTAACAGGTGATCCAACAGAAACAGCGTTAATTGATATGGGCAATAAAGTTGGATTTAAATTAGAAAATTACCCTAGGGTAGCAGAAATACCATTTGATTCTGATAGAAAATTAATGACAACTGTTCATAAAGTTGGAGATAAATTTATTGTTTATACTAAAGGTGGTGTAGACGAACTATTACAATGCTGTACAACATATCAAAAAAATGGAGAAGTAAAAGCAGATTTAAATAATTATAAAGAAAGAATTCAAGAATGCAATAAAAAGATGGCTGAAGGAGCTTTAAGAGTTTTAGCCGCTGGATATAAAATAGTAAATCATCCAATTTCTGATGAGGATATGAAAAAATTAGAATCTAGTCTTATATTTGTTGGAATGGTTGGAATGATAGATCCTCCTAGAGAAGAGGCAAAAGAGGCTGTAAAGAAATGTATAACAGCAGGAATAAAAACTGTTATGATTACAGGTGATCATAAAATAACAGCAACAGCAATAGCAAAAGAATTAGGTATATTAAAAAACGAAAATGAAGCAATAACTGGTAGTGAACTTGAAAAAATGACAGATGAAGAATTAAAAGAAAAAGTTAGAAATATATCAGTTTATGCAAGAGTATCACCAGAACATAAAGTACGTATTGTAAAAGCATGGCAAGCAAATGGAGAAATTGTTGCTATGACAGGAGATGGAGTTAATGATGCCCCAGCTCTTAAAAAGGCAGATATAGGTTGTGCAATGGGAATGGTAGGTACAGATGTTGCAAAAGAAGCAGCAGATGTAATATTAACAGATGATAATTTTGCTACAGTAGTTTCTGCAGTTGAAGAGGGAAGAAGAATATATAACAATATTTTAAAAGCAATAACATTTTTATTATCAAGTAATATTGGAGAAATAGTTGTTTTATTTTTAGCATTACTATTAACTCCAGTGTTTGCAAGTGCATTTGGAATTCCGCATGAGTTAATTAATGAACTTGAAGTATTATTACCAGTACAAATTTTATGGGTTAATTTAGTAACAGATTCACTACCAGCATTAGCACTTGCTTATGATCCAGCAGAAAAAGGAATTATGAAAAGAAAACCTATGAAGAATTCAAAAGGTATATTCACAAAAGGTATGTCTTGGAGAATTATATACCAAGGAATTATGATAGGATTACTTACATTATCAGCATTTGTTATTGGTCTTGCAACAACAACAGAACCAATCGATGGATTAACACTTGCAGAGACAAAAATAGAAGTTGGTCAAACAATGGCATTTATAACTCTTGCATTGTCTGAACTTGTTCATGTATTTAACATTAGAAATAATAAAGAATCTATTTTTAAATCAAATCCATTTAATAATAGAACATTATTACTTGCAATATTTGTATCTGCAGCATTAATGTTTATCGTATTACTTGTTCCATCATTAACAAGCATTTTTGGTATAGTAAGATTACCACTTCATAATATTGAAGAAACAGCAGCACTTGTTATTGCACCACTTATAATTGTTGAATTGTTTAAATTGTTTAAAATAAATGGAACTAAACATGAAGAGTAATACAATTTTGAGGTAAGGTAAATGAAAATATAAAAAAATAAATGTAGACACAAAAGATGTGTTTACATTTATTTTTTATATAATAAAAAGTCATTTGAATTTTTGGCAAATAATTACTAATTGTTTTCATAAAGTTTGGTATTAAAATTAAAAAAATACATAAAATTTTCAATTTTATATTATTCAAATTTTAATTTTTGTTTTACAATAAAAAAATAAATTCTACAAAATATGACATAATATTAATAAAAGCTTGAAAATTTTTAATAATAATATATAATAATGTAAGAAAAAGGAGAATATATATGTTATATGGAATGGATGACCATGACTTTGAAAATTTAAGCTTGGTTAAAAAATCCAAATTAAATATGAAAAAAGTTATATTAGTAATTATAATATTTTTACTATGTTTTTTTATCATGTTTGGAAGTTTTTCTATTTCATATAGAATAATAAATAAACAGCCAATAGATAATTTAGCATCAACTGAAATAGAAGGAAATGTTAATAATAATGAAAAAGAAAATTCAGAGCCTATAAAAGTTACAAAAGAAGAAAAAATAAAAGAGAAGGATTTGAAAAATGATGAAACTGCAAATTTAGTAATAAATGCAGATGTACAAATAGCCGAACATAATATGGAAGAAATAAAAAAGCAATTTTTACCAGTTCAAAATTTAAATGCAAAACAAGATATTAAAAACATATATACTTCTGAAGAGAAGCAAGTATATTTAACTTTTGATGATGGACCATCCAAAAATATAACACCACAAATTTTGGATATTTTAAGAGATAATGGAGTAAAAGCTACATTTTTTGTGTTAGGTTCTAGAGTAGAATTATATCCAGAAATTTTAAAAAGGGAATTTAACGAAGGACATTATATAGCAAATCATGGATATTCTCATAGTTATAAGTCAATTTATGAAAGTAAAGATACAACTTTTAGTGAATATGTCCAATGTGAAAATGCTATAAAAAATGCTTTAGGAATACCAGAGTATAATTCGTATTTGTTTAGATTTCCAGGAGGTTCTAGCGGAGGAAGTTATTCTTCTATAAAAAAAGAGGCAAGAGATTTGTTTGATTTATATGGTGTAGCATATACAAATTGGAATTGTTTAACTGGAGATGCTGCTGGAAGTAAAACCAAGGAAGAATGTATGGCAGAAATGATTTCAACTAAAGCAAATCAAAACAGTATAATACTATTAATGCATGATGCAGGAGATAAAAGTCAAACTGTTGAAGCATTGCCAGAAATAATACAATATTATAAAAATGAAGGGTATACATTTAAGAATTTTTATGAAATATTTAAATAATAATATAATGTAAAATAATTATAATTATAGGATAAAATTGATAATAAAGAATAAGTTAATAGATACATTTATACTAAAAAAATTAGAGGTAAAAAGGTACAAAAAAACAAAAATTATAAATTTTTGACTTGACAAATTGCTTGTATTTATGCTAATATATTTATTGTTGATAGAAAATATTAACTTTAATGCGGTAGTGGCGGAACTGGCAGACGCGCTAGACTTAGGATCTAGTGGGAGACCGTGGGGGTTCAAGTCCTCTCTACCGCACCAAAAGTCGAGATACATAAATCTCGGCTTTTTCTTTTGTCTGTAAGGTTTGCCGAATTTTAATGAAGAGAGTAAGTCCAGTTATGCTACAGCTCTTGGTACTGTAAGTGAAAATGAATATATTCTTAGAAAATAAAGGCTTTTATCACTTTTCAAAACCTTTCATCACTTTTCATCGTTATTTGTTAATGCTGGACTTGTGCTGGACTAAATGAAATTTATATAATTCAGTAATACCAATGGATATAGAAGATTTTGAAATATATAATAAAAAAGTAATGCTGGACTAACAATAAATATCAATGAATAATGACAAAAAATAATGAAAGCAAATAAAAAATATTTAAAGTATTGAAGATTAATAAAACTAATGAATTTAATTTAATTTTATAAAACGATAGAAAATCATAAGAACTTCTGTATAGTCAAAAAATGATTTTTACCTGTTATATTAATAGTGTTTAATTTTATAAATTATGTTATAATTAATATAATTTATTGAAAAAATAGTAATTTGTAAGTAAATCATAGGTATGTTTTTTCAAAAATAAACTTACGGTATGTGGAAAAGAAAGAATTTTTATGCTAAATTGTTAATAAAGAGGTGGTACGTATGGATAAAGTAAAAATAGGTCAATTTATTGCAAATTGTCGTAAGGATAAAAAACTAACTCAAGAGCAATTAGCAGAAAAATTAAATATAAACAAAACAATAATAGAACGCTATTATTGTGTGCGTGGTGTATGATTGTAGCATTCATTGCAAATTTCATTGCTTTTATACTATCAACAACATAAATTACAATAAATAAGGGAGATTTAAAAATGATAAATATTTTAGTTCATGGACTAGGACAAAATGAAAAAAGTTGGAATGAAATTAAAAGTCAATTAAATAATAATGGAATAAATGTAGAAACACCAAATTTGTTTTCCATTGTAAAAAATTATCAAGTAAATTATGAAAATATGTATAGAGCATTTGCTGATTATTGTAATAATTTTAATGAAAAAATAAATTTAGTAGGGCTTTCTCTTGGTGGAATACTTGCCATTGATTATGTAGAAGAATTTCCAGAAAAGGTAAATTCAATAATACTTATAGGTACACCTTACGAAATACCAAAGACTCTATTTACTATACAAAACATTATTTATAAATTTATGCCTAAAAGAATATTTGAAAAAATAGGTTGTCCTAAAAATGATATGATTAGGTTATTAAAATCAATGAGTAAATTATCTATTCCAAACAAAGCACAAAATATAAAATGCAATACATTAATTATATGTGGAGAGAAAGAAAAAGATAATATAAATATGAAAAGTGCAAAACAATTAAATAAAGTAATAAAAAATAGTAAATTTAAAATTATCGAAAATTCAGGACACGAAGTAAATGTTGATAATCCAAAAAAACTAGCAAATGTAATTTATGATTTTTGGAAAGACAAAGATATAAAGCAATTACAAATTACAATTTAACAACTTGTTAGAAAATAGTAATTTGAAATTAAGGTAATTGTAGAGAATCCTATAACACACAGAGAAATAAAATTTCTCTGTGTGATTTTTTTGAAATTTCTAAAAAATACTTGACCTAAAGTTGGCTTTAGGTGATATAGTATTATAAAATTACAATAATGATAATTTTGGAGGTGAGTATTTTGGAATATTCTATATCAGAAGTGGCAAAAAAAATGAAAGTAAGCGTACCAACACTAAGATATTATGATAATATAGGATTATTACGAAACTTAAAGAAAAATAAAGTAGGAAGTAGAATTTTTACAGAAGATGATATAGAAACTATAAGAGTTATTCAATATCTAAAAAAATCAGGTATGCAATTAAATGAAATAAAAGAATTTATGAATTGGTGTCAGCAAGGTGATTCTACAATAGAGAAAAGATTAAATTTATTTAAAAAACAAAAAGAAAATGTGTTATCAGAAATAGCAAGATTAAAAGAAACATTAAATTTAATAAATTATAAAGAATGGTACTATACTAAAGCTTTGAAGGATGGTACTGAACAAATTGTAAAGAATATGCCATTAGAAGAAATGCCAAAAGAAGTGCAAGAAGAATTTAAAAAATGTCATTGTTGTTAAAATATATTTTAGGAGGTAGTTTAAAATGAGTGAAGAATATAAATTAGTGCAAGAATGGGACAAAACTTTCTTAAAAAGCGAAAAGGTAAATCATAGAAAGGTAACATTTCATAATAGATTTGGAATAACATTGGTAGCAGATTTATATGAACCAAAAGAATATGAAGGAAAGCTTTCAGCTATAGCAGTTTCAGGACCTTTTGGTGCAGTAAAAGAACAAGCATCAGGATTATACGCTATGAAAATGGCAGAAAGAGGATTTTTAACTATAGCATTTGATCCATCTTTTACAGGAGAAAGTAGTGGAGAGCCAAGATATGTTGCATCTCCAGATATAAATACAGAAGACTTTCAAGCAGCGGTTGACTTTTTATCTATACAAGAAAATGTTGATAAAGAGAAAATAGGAATTATAGGAATTTGTGGTTGGGGAGGATTAGCACTTAATGTAGCAAGTATTGATACGAGAATAAAAGCCACGGTTTGTTCAACAATGTATAATATGAGTAGAGTAAATCATAATGGATATTTTGACGCAACAAGTGAAGATGAACTTTATGATATCAAACAAAAATTAAATGAACAAAGAATAGAAGATTATAAAAATGAAAGTTATGCTTTGGCAGGTGGAGTTATAGATCCATTACCAAAAGATGTACCTTTTTATGTTAAAGACTATTATGATTATTATAAAACAAGCAGAGGATATCATAAAAGAAGTTTGAACTCAAATGATGGATGGAACGTAACTTCAAGTTTATCATTTATTAATACTCCACAACATATATTTTCAGGAGAAATAAGAAATGCGGTTCTAATTATACATGGAGAAAAAGCACATTCTTGTTATTTTAGCAAAGATGCTTATAGTGATATGATTAAAAATGGTAAATACACAGATAATAAGGAACTTATGATTATACCTAATGCAGTTCATACTGATTTATATGACAAAGTAGATATAATTCCATTTGATAAGATAGAAACATTTTTAAAAGAAAACTTGAAATAATGCTATATAAAAGAAATTTATTTTGAGAAAGGAAAAAATTAGGCATGTATAAAAAGGTAATAGTGTTTATAATAGCACTACTAATAATAGTTGGAGTCATATTATATTATTTTATAGTTAAACAAAATAATACAAATGTAGAGGAGGAAAAAGTGAATATTAACTCTAATAATACAAATAATTCAAACTTAAATGCAGAAAATTTATCAAGTAATATTGAGTTCAATTTTGAAACAAGAACTGTAAAATTAAATAGTGGTTATGAAATGCCAATATTAGGACTTGGAACTTGGACTCAAGATGATGAAGAAACAGCAAACTCAGTTTATTATGCTTTGAAGGGTGGCTATAGACTTATAGATACAGCGCAATATTATGGAAATGAAAAAGGTGTGGGAGATGGATTAAAAAGAGCAATAAATGACGGAATTGTAACAAGAGAAGAAGTATTTATTACAACTAAAATAATGCCAAGTAGTTATAATAATGCCTATAATTCAATAAATGAATCTTTAACTAGATTAGGAATAGATTATATTGATTTGCTTTTAATACATCAACCTGGCTCTAATGATGAAGCAATTTATAAGGCAATGGAACAAGGAGTTAAAGACGGAAAAGTAAAATCAATAGGTATATCAAATTATTATACCAAAGAAGAAATAGATGAAGTATTATAGTATGCCACAATTACTCCTGCTGTAATACAAAATGAGAACCACATATATTATCAAAATAAAGACTTACAAGATTATGTAAGCAAGTATGGAATAATAATAGAATCTTGGTATCCATTTGGTGGTAGAGGACATACTTCTGAAAACTTTAATAATGAAGTAATTAAGAAAATAGCAGAAAAACACAACAAAACGTCAGCACAAATTATATTAAGATGGCAATTACAAGCAGGATATATTGTTATTCCGGGGTCAAGTAATCCAGATCATATATCAGAAAATTATGATATTTTTAATTTTGAATTAACAGATGAAGATTTGATAGAAATAAGCAATATAAATAAAAATCAAAGATATGAGAACTGGTAAGTAAAAAATCTTAATAGCAAGGGTTTTATAAAATATTACTCTTGCTATTATTTTATTTTTGTCACTATTTTGTCACTTTAGTTTATATTTAGGCTAATTTTTGATATAAATATTTTATTATCTTGTATATAATTCTTAAAATATATATGATATAATTAATTTGATAAAAAGGAATAGTAAGGAGAATATTATGAAGCTTGTAGATTATGATAATAGGAATGCAATTAATTTCTATATAGAGAATGGATTAGAATTTGATGAAAATAAAGGTTTTTTTGGAAATAATGTAAAATCATTTGCAATCATAGAAAATGAGAAAATAATTGGAGCATTCTCTATTTCAATTTATAAAAATAAAAGTTTTATAGAAGCATTAGCAATAGATATAGAATATAGAAAAAAGAAGTATGGAAAGTTATTGGTAAAAGAGGCAATAAAAAGACTTAAAAAGCCAATATATACAATTTCAAAGGCAGATGAATTTTATTTAAAAAATGGATTTATATATGATAATGAAGATTTAATAGATAAAGAGTGTAAAACTTGTGATAAATACAATATTTCTTGTTTTCCAAAAGTTGTAGTATATAAATAAATTATTGAAGGTTAATTTGTAAAATTTTAAAAGGAGAAAAAATTATGATAAAACATATTGTAATATGGAAATTTAAGAAAAATGAAGGAGAAAATATTAAAAAGTTTTTAGAGGGGCTTAATTCATTAAAGAATATAATTCCAGAAATTAAAGCTATGGAAACAGGAATAAATGTAAATCCTAAAAATGAATATGATGCAATTTTGATTTCAGAATTTGAAAACTTTGAAGATTTAGAAAAATATAAAAACCATCCTGAACATATTAAGGTTTCAAATTTATGTAAGTCTATTAGAATAGATAGACAAGCAATAGATTATGAATTTTAGATTATAAAAATATTTTTAGAAAAATAATAGGCAAAAGATAGTGTAATTGCTATAAAATAAGCAATATAAATTTGTAACTATAGGTTATATATGTTATACTATAAACAATTATTCTATATTGTAAGGAGATTTTTAATGGAAGAAGATTTTAAACCACCAGAAGAAGATTTAAAAATATGTCAGCCAGATGAATATGATTTATTATTTAGAGCTATGGGACCTGATAGAACTTTACATCAAATAGTATATAATAAAAACAAACATAGAAGAGGATATATACATAATAAAAAACATGGAGAAGATGATAGCTGGTATGCACCATATTTAGTTTACGAAATTGGAAGAAAAATAGGTATTGATGTTCCAGAAACAGAAGTAGGTTTAATTTTACACAAAAATGTAGACAAAGAATACTATAGAGATTCCTGGTTTGAATCATCTATAATATATGATAGAATGCCATGCTATGATAGATATAATATGATACCATCATTAAATGACTATATGTATGTGTCTCCAGAGGTTGTTGAAGCAGAGTATTTAATGCAAAATCCAAGTGTGACGAATAAAAGAAGAAAAAATATTTTTGATAGTGAAAATAGACAATCAGTTGAAAATTATGTTAATTCATATACTTGGTATATGATAAACAGAGGAAGTAAACCTAGAGAAGAATATTCTAGTTCAGAAATAAATGCAATAAAACAAGAACTTATAGATAGAGCTATGTTTAGTTTGCGTTTTGAAAGCTATGGAAATTTTGACATTCGTTTAGTAAATGGGAAAAATGCAGAATTAGAACCATATTATCCTTCAAGATTTGGAATGTTATTCTTAAATGTAAGAGATGAAAAAATTCAAGAACTTTTAGGTGAAAGTGATGAGAAGTTTAAAGAAAGCATAAACTTAAATTATAAGCCACAATATAATTCTGGAAGAAATATAAAATCTGAAGATGTAAAAGATGTTTTTGCGAGTATTTTTGAAACATTTCCAGAACAGGCTGAAAAGGCATATAAAAAATTAAGCAAATTTAATCAAAAAGATATGGAAAGTCTTTTAGCAAATTGTACTAGAATGAGCAATGGACATAAACAAATAGCTTTACGTATTTTTAATTCAAGAGGAAAAGATTTAGATGAAGTTTATGAAGAATATTTAAAAAGTCAAGACCAAATAAAATAAGTTTAAATGGCATGTATTGGACTTATATCTTATATTGAATAAATAAAAAAAGTTTGAAAATACTAATATAAAAACATAAAAGGAGTGGATTTATGGAGAATAAAGATATTAGTATTGAAAACGAAAATACAACAAAGTATGGCGAATGGGTGTGTTCACAATTTGCATGGCTACCACTTGATAAACAAAAAGAGAATGCAGAAAGATTTGAAAAAATAACGAAAAAAAGAAAAAAATAATTTTGTAATATTAAAATATTAAAATATTAAAATATTAAAATATTAAAATATTAAATATTACTAAAAGACTTTAGATTAAATAATGTATTTAAAATTAATTACAAATTTGAAAAAATAAAATGATAAAAAATGACTACTCAGTATAAAAATAAATAAAATATTGTATAAGTTAGAAATTAATGGTAAAATAATTTAGCAAATAAAAAAACAAAGGAGAAATCTATGGATGTTATAATAGATGGATTTAATAATCTAATGTCAATTAGAGAATTTGAAACTTTTTTTAAGTTAGTATTAATAGTATTTTTATCAGGATTTGTTGGCTGGGAAAGAGAATCTTGGAGCAAACCAGCTGGTTTTAGAACACATGTATTAGTAGGAATTAGTGCTGTTTTACTAATGGTTTGTGGAGAGTTTTTATATGAAAAAACTGGTTCAGATCCGACAAGAATACCAGCACAATTATTATCTGGTATAGGATTTTTAGGAGCTGGAACAATTTTAAGAGATGGAAATAATGTAAAAGGGTTAACAACAGCAGCAGGTCTTTTATCAGTTACTTGTATTGGTTTGGCTGTTGGTGCAGGATATTATTTAGGTGCAATTATAGCAACAGCTGTTGTATATGTTGTATTATCTTATTCACATATTTTATCAAATAAATTTGAGCATTATAATTTTTTGAATTTGAGAATAATTACTAAAAAGCCAAAACTAATATTTGGAGATGTTAAAGATATTTTAAAACATTATGATTTAGATATTTATAAAGTTAGAGTTTTTGATAATAAAAAAGAAGATAAAATTAATTTAACTTTGAAATATAGATCAGAAATAAATTTAAATGTTAATGAAATAATTTCACAAATAATAGAAATAAACGAAGTAATAGAAGTAGAAGAGGTAAAACAAGGTCAAAATGGATAATGAAATAAAAGAAAAAGCTAATTATTGTTTAAATTGTAAAGTAAAACCATGTAGTATAAAAGGATGTCCAATGCAAACTAAAATTCCTGAATTTATTACTGAAGTAAAAAATGAAAATTTTAAAAAAGCATATGATATACTTGCTGAAAATAATATTTGTTCATATATTTGTAGTATTGTTTGTCCACAAGAAGAACAATGTGAAGGAAGTTGTATTAGAGGAATAAAATCAATACCAACTAATATTGGAATTCTAGAAAGAACTGTTAATGAATGGGCAATAGAAAACAATTATGAATATAAATTTGATAAAAAAGAAAATAATGGAAAAAAGGTTGCTATAATAGGTTCAGGACCCGCAGGAATAGAATGTGCAGCAGAGTTATTAAAAAATGGATATAGTGTTGATATTTTTGAAAAAGAAAGAATTCCTGGTGGAATTTTAGTATATGGTATACCAGATTTTAGGTTATCAAAAAATATTGTAAATAATGTAATAAAAAAAATAGAAAATTTAGGAGCAAACTTTATTACTAATAAAGAATTGGGAAAAGATTTTTCTTTAGAAGAACTTTCTCAAAAATATGATGCTATATTTTTATCAATAGGTGCTGCAATATCATCAACTTATAGTTTATCTGAGAATGAAATAAAAAATGTATATAAATCAGACTACTTTTTAAAAGCTTATAATGAAAAAAAATATATAAAAGATTTAGGTACAGTTGTAGTCATAGGTGGTGGAAATGTTGCAATGGATTCTGCACGAGTAGCTGTAAGAATGGGAGCAAATAAAGTAAAAATTCTTTATCGTAGAGATAGAGAGCATATGCCAGCAAGAGAAATAGAACTAGATGATGCAATTAAAGATGGTGTAGAATTTAAAGAATTAACAAGAGTAGTTTCTGCTAATGAAAAAAATGGAAAAATTATAAGTTTAAATTGTGTAAAAACTGAAATTATAGATGGAAAAGCTGTTGATATAAAAGATGCAAAAGAATTTCAAGAAGAAGCAAATACTGTTGTTTTTGCAATAGGTTTAAAACCAGATAAATCTCTTATCCAAAATCAAGGAATTGAACTTGATGATTGGGGATATATAAAAATTGATGAAAATGGAAAAACAAATTTACCAAATATTTATGCAGGTGGAGATAATACGGAAAGTAAAGCAACTGTTTGTAGAGCCTTAGCAGCAGGAAAAAAAGCAGCTTTTGGAATAATGAAAAATATATAAAAAGAAAAGTCCCCTATCGTGTAAGAGCACAATAGGGGTTTTTGAATATCAGATTTGAACAGTTACTTCATAAGAAGGAAAGCTTTTTTGTAAGAAGGTTATTTCGCCGTCTGTAATTTCACGCGTTATTTTTACCTGATGTGAAACAAAAAAGACAATTCTTTTCATATCTTTTTGACAATAATTTGCCATAAACGATAAAACTGTTTTGGCAGTTTTATCATCTAATGCATTTGTTGCTTCGTCAAAAACGACTATCTTATGAGTAGAGTTCAAATTGTAGAGAACTTTAACAATTGCGAGTCTCTGTTTTTGTCCAGATGAGTATTGCTCGATTGTTGTTGTTGAAAGATACTCTAAGATTTGTAAGTCATCTTCAGTTGTTAATCCAAGATTCTTCATGATATCAAAATAAATATTAGTACCTTTTAAGATATCAATTAATCTTGATTCATCAAGAGTTGCCGGATCATTACTGAAAATAATTTCTTCAAGAATGGGGTTACTGCCAAGCCTACCATTACTTTCATGCATTATTGAGGCTAAATAAGCTTTATCATCACTATTTCCATAAAATATTGGAGATGTTTCAAGTTTAATTTTACCTGTAAGTAAATGCATAAAAGTAGATTTTCCACAACCTGTGTGGCCATAAACTAGGTAAGCTTTACCTTTTTCCAAAATAAAAGAGTCCTTATTTTCAAGCCTATATGCAGAAACAGGATTAGGATAAGAAAATGTAAAAGGTCTTACTTCTATCTTAGAAATGTCTTTTGAACTTATATGATATTGTTCTTCTTTTCTCAAGGTCTCTATAATAGAGTCAAAATCGGATTTCAAGCTTTCAGCATCTAATTTAGTGTCTTTTATTCTGTCAAGACTATCAAGGATACTAGAGATTTTGTCTAAAATTGCTGAATAAATACTTGATATAGCAATAATATCTGTTATAAGTTCAATACTCAAGTTAGTTACTCCACCGGCAGAGCAGATTTTAAAAATAATAATAGTAATCATAAACAAACTCAAACATAAATCTTTAACAACTTGTATCTGATTAAGTTTATGAACCATAGTTTTTTCTGTGAGCCGAGTGAGTTTCAAAATGTTTATAACTAGTTTAGACCTGAAGGAAAATTCTTCAGTAATAAGAGGTTCAATGTTTTTTATATCATTGAACAGAACTTCATTCTTCTTTTTATACTCTTTCAGATCATATTTATACCTTTTTCTGACTCTAATTCTTACAAGATAGAGTATGATGAAAATAATAATACATATAATCAAAAGAAACAAGAAGATAATCGAGTTAGAATTGCCAGATTGTTTTAGTTCGATAAAAAATGTTCCCAAAAGCATAACTGTTGCTGTAATAATATTTGCAATAGTTATTGGCAGGTTCTGAAAAAAAAGCCAAATGTAATTGATATAATCTTTTAAAATAACAATTACCTCTGAATTTTCAAGAACTGTAAAAATGCCATTTTTAGTCTTGAAGACTTTTCCACGAACAGAATTTGCAATCTGTGAAATATTGCTAGTAATATATGCATCTGCTTGCGAATTGAACAGTTGTTTTTCAGCGTCTGTAAAGCTCTGAACTGCAGACCTAAGGACTGATTTCAAAAAATAGGCAATAATCATAATTAATGCCAAAATGTTATGACCAGCCAAAAGAGCTAATTGAGCTAGTTTTACAGAAAAGCTTAGGAAATCACCAATAGCGGTAAAAAATATTTCTGTTGAAAGAATTAAATTTTTCCGCTTATTGATTTCATCTGGCATTTTAACAACGGGGTGAGCGTTTATTAGCTCTTTAATAGACGCGTTATTATTTTTCATTATTCTTTCCTCCTTATTAACTTGTCAATGTGCTATTCGTTGCTTTTCATGTTCATGCAACAGTATATGCACAAACAAGATGATAATGTATAGTTAACATAATTATATCAAATTTTTGACGATGTGTAAACAAAATTAAGTTTAGAATAGCTTGAAAATATTATATTGTATGGAAAAATTGATAAAATTATTATAAGTAAAATTATTTAAGATTAAAATTTAATTAATTATAAAAATAAAAATAAAAATAAATATAAATATAAATCTACTATTAATTATAGGCTTAATGTAAATTTATTGAAATTTATATATTTTTTAAAAAGTTAATATTGACAAAATTATGTAAATGATGTTATGATATTAATTACTGATAAGAAAAAACCATGAAAAGGACAAGATAAGTAAAAGTAAAACCTAAAGAGAGCTAGCAGTTGGTGAAAAGTTAGTAGGAAAATAGTTTATTTATTATCACCTTAGAGTTGATTATTTGAAAAGATATAGAGTAAAATAATTCGCATTGCCTTGCGTTAAAAGGAAAAGAGAAATTATAATTTATATAATTATAATTTAATTTAGGTGGTACCACGGAATATATCCATTTCGTCCTATAAGGATGAAATGGATTTTTTGTTAGAAAATATGTTTAGTTTATAAAAAAAGAAGGAGGAATTAAATGAGAGAAAAAGTTTTAGAAAAACTAAAAGAAATAAATATAAAATATAAATTAGTGGAGCACACACCAGTTTATACAATTGAAGAAATGGATGCATTAGGAGAAATTTTTGATAATGCAAAAATATGTAAAAATTTATTTTTAAGAGATCAAAAAGGAAAAAGACATTTTTTAATTGTTGTACCTGAAGAAAAAAGAGTTCCTCTTTCAGAAATTCCAGAAAAAATAGGAAGTACAAGATTAAGTTTTGCTTCAGAAGAAAGACTTATGAAATATTTAAAACTAACACCTGGTTCTGTAACGCCACTTGCGGTTATTAATGATGAAGAAAATGAAGTAGAAGTATTTTTAGATGAAGATTTAAAAAAAGAAAAATTATTAGGAGTACATCCTTGTGAAAATACATCTACAGTTATAATAACAGTTAAAGATTTAGAAAAATATATTGAATCTTGTAATAATAAATATAAATATATAAAGTTTTAATTTAAAAATATATAATCCAATTTATAAAGAGTATAATTTTAATAATAGAAAAATATATTTTTAATTTATAAAAAATTTTAACTAAAAATAAATTTTAAATAAAGGAGAAGAGAAAATGAGTGAAAAAAATAATGAAAAAAATGATTATGGAAAAACTTTAAATTTACCAAAAACAGATTTTCCAATGAGAGCAAATCTTCCTCAAAATGAGCCAAAAATACTTGAAGATGTTTTTGAAAATGATTTGTATGAAAAAATGCTTAAGAAAAATGAGGGAAAAACACCCTTTGTTTTACATGATGGACCTCCATATGCAAATGGAGAGATTCATATAGGTCATGCTTTAAATAAAGTTTTAAAAGATACAATAGTAAGATACAAAAATTTAAAAGGATTTTATACACCATATATACCAGGATATGATACACATGGTATGCCTACAGAAAAAAAAGCTATAGAAAAATTAGGCTTAAATAGAGATGAGATTCCTGTAACTGAATTTAGAGATACTTGTAAAAAATTTACAATGGAATATAAAGATAAACAAACAGAAGGATTTAAAAGATTAGGAGTTTTAGGAGATTGGAAAAATCCATATATAACATATCAATCACAAATGGAAGCAAGACAAATTGGTGTATTTGCAGATATGTATAAAAAAGGTTATATATACAAGGGATTAAAACCAGTATATTGGTGTACAGATTGTGAAACAGCTTTAGCAGAAGCAGAAATAGAATATAAAGATGTAAATTCAAATACAGCTTACGTAAAGTTTCCAGTAAAAGATAGCAAAGGATTATTTGATTCTAAAAATGCATATATTGTGATTTGGACAACCACCCCATGGACTTTACCGGGAAACTCAATGATTGCAGTTGGACCAGAATTTAAATATGCAGTTGTTGAAACTGGAGATGAAAAATTAATATTTGCAAAAGAATTAGTAGATAGTGTAATGGAACTTGCAGGAATTAAAGATTATAAAATAGTAGATGAAATTTTGGGAGAAAAATTAGAAGGCGTTATATGTAAACATCCATTTTTAGATAGAGAATCAAAAGTAGTAATAGGTTCAGAAGATACAGTAAATGTTGAACTTGGAACAGGTACAGGTTGTGTTCATTGTGCACCAAGCTATGGTAAAGAAGATTATTTATTAGGACTAAAAAAAGGTGGAGAAATAATTGTATTAGTAGATAGCAAAGGCGTTCAAAGAGGAGAAGGTGCAGGACCATTTAAAGATATGTATTATGCAAAATCAGATAAAGAAATCATAAAATGGTTAGATGAACATGGTTTACTTTTAGCTTCACAAGTAGTAAATCACTCTTATCCACATTGCTGGAGATGTAAAAAACCAGTTATATTTAGAGCTACAAGTCAATGGTTTGCATCTGTTGATGGTTTTAGAAAACAAACTTTAGATGCGATAAGAACTGTTAAGTGGTATCCTGCTTGGGGAGAAGAAAGAATTACGAAAATGGTTGAAGATAGAAATGATTGGTGTATTTCTCGTCAAAGAACTTGGGGTGTACCAATACCAATATTCTATTGTAAAGATTGTGGAAAAGAATATGTAACAGAGGAAAGTTTAAAGAAGATTCAAGAAATAGTAAGAGAAAAAGGTACAAATGCATGGTATGATTTATCTGAAAAAGAATTAATGCCTGAAGGTGCAAAATGCTCTTGTGGATGCACAGAATTTAAGAAGGAAACAGATATTATGGATGTTTGGTTTGACTCTGGTTCTACTCATGAATCAGTATTAGTTGAAAGAGGACTTCCACCAGCAGATATGTACTTAGAGGGAAGTGACCAATATAGAGGTTGGTTCCAATCTTCGCTTTTAACATCTGTTGCAACCAAAGGTAAAGCTCCATATAAAGAAGTTTTAACACATGGATATACTGTTGATGAACAAGGAAGAAAAATGTCTAAATCAATAGGAAATGTTGTTTCACCACAAGAAATAATAAAAGAGTCTGGAGCAGATGTTTTAAGACTTTGGGTTTTAGCATCAGATTATAAATCAGATGTAAGTGTTTCTAAAAATATAATAAAACAAGTTACAGAAGTTTATAGAAAAATAAGAAATACAGCAAGATATATATTGGGAAATACATCAGATTTTGATGTTGATAATCCTGTTAAATATGAAGATTTAAAAGAAATAGACAAATGGGCTTTAACAAGATTAAATAGACTAATAAGAACTTGTACTAAAGCTTATGACACGTATGAATTTCATGAAGCATATCAAGCAATAAATCAATTCTGCGTTGTTGATATGAGCCAATTCTATTTAGATATTATAAAAGATAGATTATATACATCTAAACCACAATCTTTAGAAAGAAGAGCAGCTCAAACTACAATGTATGAAATATTATCAAGTTTAGTTAGAATATTAGCACCTATGACATGTTTTACAGCAGAAGAAATCTGGAGTTATATGAAGCATAGAAAAGGTGAAAATACTGAAAGTGTTATGCTTGAAAAATATCCAGAGCCAAATGGAAAATATGATGATGATACACTTGTAATGAAATGGGAAAGATTAATAGCACTTAAAAATGAAGTTGCAAAACATTTAGAGGTTGCAAGAGCAAATAAAGATATAGGTCTTTCATTAGAAGCAAAAGTTACACTATATGCAGAAAGTGATGAATATGATTTCTTAAAAGGAAAAGAAGAACTTTTAAAAGAAATATTTATAGTTTCTGGAGTTAAAATTTTAGAAAATAGAAGAAATGAAGATTCAGAAGTTCCAATTGGCATTAAAGTTGAAAAAGCAGATGGACATAAATGTGAAAGATGCTGGATGTATTCAGAAACAGTTGGAGAAAGTGCAGAATATCCTACTTTATGTGAAAGATGTAGAGATAATTTAATATAAATATAAATTAAAAGAGGACAAATCTAAATTAATTGTCCTCTTTTGTTAATATTAAGTTTAAATCACGAGTTATATACGTGACTTTTTATACTCTTTTAATAATCAATTGCTTATTTTTAAAAATTTAATAGATTTATTTATCTAGATTATTTGCAATAAGGCTGATAACTAATTTAGGTGTAGGCTTAGATTTATATTCTAAATTAAAATATTTTTCAACAATTTTATAAGATTCATCAGTATGTTTACTATACATATAATTAATTGTTCGAAACACAGACCATTTTACTCTATCAACACTTGTACTATTTAAATTTGCAACATAAGAGTATATATCACGTTCTAATTTTTCAAAAGAATAAGAACCTTTATATGTATGAGCGTATAAAATAGAATCTAACAAATATATAGTTCCAGATAATTTAAAATCAAATCCTAAATAAGATAATATTTTTGCAGCTTTTTCTTTTTGAGAAAAAGAATTTCCTTTTAGAAATTTTAAAATTTTACTCATAATAAATTCTATTTTATCTTCTGGATTTATAATTACTATAGGTTTATAAGATACACTTCGATATTTTTTTGTAGTAAAAAATATGATATTAGGAAAATAATTAATAAATTTATTTTGTATTAGATAAATAATATCTGGATTAGTGCAAATAATTAATTCAGGCTCTGAACTTTTTAATATTGAATTTGCTTCTGATAAATTATCAGTAAGACCGATAATTCTAGTATCATTTAAATTAAAAGCAACTTTATTGATTAATTTTTTTGCTGCTTCCATATTTTTGCATAAGATTAATAATTTTAACATTTGTAATCACCCCTCTATATATAAAACAATTTAGAAAGACAAAAGGTGACAAAAATTGACAAAAAAATTAAAAAATTTTTAAAACAAAAAATAATAACGTCTATAATAAAAAATAAAATTTTAATGAAATTTTAAAAAATAAAATATTTTTATATAAAATAAAAATATAATGTTTCTAAAAAATATAATTTCTTATAAATTTTAGAAACATTATAAAATTTAAACTACATACTTTGTTCACCAGGAATAATATAATCTATAACACCATATATTAAAGCACCAATGATGGCAGCCATCCACGAAATAGAATATCCTGCAACAAAAAATTGAGTTGCATATAAAACTACAACAGCAAGTACAAAGCCAACAAATCCTTTACCAAATGCCATTGCATGTAAGCCAGTAAATTTTATTATTAGATAATCCATAACTGTTAGAACAATAGCAGATACAGCAAGTGACCATATATTATTTATTGAAAAACCAGGTGTAAAAAAAGCAGTAATTCCTAAAATAATAGCAGCAACTATAAATCTACCAAGTATTTGTCCAACAGCGCCCATGGTATTACTAGATTGAGTTTTTGAACTATTGTTTTCCATTTTGCAAACCTCCTTGCTAAAAAATATATTTGAATATAATAAATAATATATAAAAATTATTTAATTATAAACAAATATAAGTATATTTTAATAATTTTTGTGAAAAATATACATATAAAATTTGTATATTGAGGTTTAAAATGATACTTATATTTGTAAGAACAATAATTATATATGTTTTGGTTTTATTTGTAATGAGATTTATGGGAAAAAGAGAAATAGGACAAATGCAGCCATTTGAATTAGTTATATCTATAATGATAGCTGATTTAGCATCTACACCAATGGCAGAAATTGGTATACCAATTTTATATGGAATTATACCAATATTTGGTTTACTTTTTATGCATATATTGATTTCTGTGTTAAATATAAAAAGTATAAGAGTGAGAGAAATTATATGTGGTAAGCCAAGAATTTTAATTAATGAGGGAAAAATAGATGAAAAAGCTCTTACTAAAGAAAATTTTACTATTAATGAATTACAGGAAAGATTAAGAGTAAATAATGTTAACAACATATCTGATGTTGAATATGCGATATTAGAAACCAGCGGACAAATAAGTGTTATTTTAAAATCTGAAAAAAGAGGAGTAACCACAGAAGATTTAAAACTTCAGGTTGCAAAAACTAAAATATCTTATGATTTAGTTTTAGATGGTAAAATTATGTATGATAACTTGAAAAAAATTGGAAAAGATGAAAAATGGTTAGTAAAGGAAATTCAAAAATTCAAAATTAGACCACAACAAGCTTTAATATTTGTCCAAAATGGAGATGGAAGTTTCTTTTGTCAAGAAAAACAGGAAAAGTAGGTATTATATGAGATTTATTAGAGAATTAATAATATTAATTTTAATAATATTATTTGTAATAGTTATAGATAATATAACACAAAATATTACAGAAAAATCTTTGAAAAACATTAGTTTAAAAATTAATGAAGTAGAAAATAATTTATATCAAGAAAATAATGAAAGTGAAATAAAAGAGCTTTCGGAAATTTGGAAAAATGAGGAGAGTAAACTTGCTTTTTATATGGAGCATAATGAACTTGAACAAATAAGTAGCAAAATGACTAATGCCAAAATAAGTATTGAGAATGACGATTTAAATGAAGCAATTTTATTTCTAGATGAAATAAAATTTAGAATAGAACATATAAAAAACAAACAAAAAATGGAGTTTAAAAATATTTTTTAACTTATTAAGCTCAAAACATAGTTAAAATAAAAAGAGAATGTATTAAAGAAGTTTATTTTGTAAAATTATTTATATATAAATTAATTTTTTATACTTCAATACTACTAATATTGTATAAAATCTTATTAAATATTATTATATATAAATTTAATGTTAGAATAAAAAATGGACATTAGCAAAATGTATTTTGTAGTTATTAAAATGTCCATTTTTTCTAATTTTAATATATAATAAAATAATAAAAAACATTTTTTTTTATTATATAAAAATATATATTTATAATATATTTTAGCTAAATTTTATTTATATTTGTATCTTTAACTATATAAATAGGTCTATTTTTTACTTCTAAATAAGTTTTTGATAAATATTGTCCTATAATTCCAAGTGAAAAAAGTTGAATTCCACTAACCATAAATACTATACAAACTAAAGATGGCCATCCACTTGTTGGATCTCCAAAAATTAAAGTTTTAATAATTATTGCAATTATCAATAAAAATGAAACTAGGCAAAATATTAAACCAATAATAGAAGAAAGTAATAATGGTGTTGTAGAAAATGCTGTAATTCCTTCAAGTGCATATTTAGTTAATTTCCAGAAAGACCATTTAGTTTCACCAGCTACTCTTTTGATATTTTTATATTCAATCCATTTTACTTTAAATCCAACGAAACTAAAAAGTCCTTTGGAATATCTGTTATATTCTTTTAAAGATATTATAGCGTCAGCAACAATTCTTTTCATAAATACATAATCTCTAGCACCATCTACCATTTCAAAATTAGTTAAATGGTTTATTAATTTATAAAAAATTCTAGCAAAGAAACTTCTAATTATTGGTTCACCTTTTCTAGTTACACGTCTTGTTCCAACAGCATCATAATCTTCTTCTGTAACTGATTTATACATTTGTAGTAATAGAGAAGGTGGGTCTTGAAGATCTGCATCCATTAAGGTAACATAATCCCCAGAAGAATTTTCTAAACCAGCAAAAATTGCAGATTCTTTACCAAAGTTTCTAGAAAATGAAACATATTTTATTCTGTTATCTTTTTCTGCTAATTCTTTTATGATATTAAGAGTATTATCTTTTGAACCATCATTTACAAAAAGAATTTCAAAATCAAGATTATCAGAAAAAGTTTTTATATTTTTTTCTAATTCTTCATAAAAAAGTGGTAATGCTTTTTCTTCATTATAACAAGGAACTATTATTGAAATTTTTTCCATAACTATTTCTCCTAAATATAAAAAATAACACTAATATTATAGCACACAGAAAACAGTATTACAAATTATTTTTATATAAAAATTTTCTTGATATAGGACATTTATTTTATATTATATTAAATATAAAAATATATCTAATTTTGAATAAAAACATAAACTAAGAAGAAAATAAATAAAGGGTTAAAAAATATGTATAAATTCTTAAAAAATCTTTTTTAAAAGGTTGATATTTATTCTTAAATGTAATATAATCGTAATGCAAATGTAATAAAGATTTTGCTCAAAAAAACTGAAAGGAAGAATGTTGATGTTTGGACAAGATATCGGAATCGATTTAGGAACAGCTACAGTAATAGCATATGTGAAAGGAAAAGGTATTGTACTAAGAGAACCATCTGTTGTTGCTGTAAACAATGTAACAGGCCAAGTTTTAGCAGTAGGACATGAAGCAAGAAGAATGTTAGGAAGAACACCTGGAAATATTGTCGCAACAAGACCTTTAAGGGATGGAGTAATTTCAGATTATACAGTTACAGAGAAAATGTTAAAATATTTTATTAGTAAAATTTGTGGAAGATTTTTTTTCGCACCTAGAATAATGATTTGTATACCTTCTCAAGTTACTGAAGTAGAGAAAAAAGCCGTAATAGATGCAGCTTCAAATGCAGGAGCTAGAAAAGTTTATTTAATAGAAGAACCAATAGCAGCAGCTATTGGTGCAGGAATAGATATTTCAAAACCTTGTGGAAATATGATTGTTGATATTGGTGGTGGAACCACAGATATAGCAGTTATATCACTTGGTGGGTCAGTTGTAAGTTCTTCAATTAAAGTTGCTGGAGATAAGTTTGATGAATATATTGTAAAATATATTAAGAAAAGACATAATGTCATGATAGGAGAAAGAACAGCAGAAGAACTAAAGCAACAAATAGGATGTGTATTTCCTAAAATTCAAGATATGGAAATGGATGTTAGAGGAAGAGATTTAATAACAGGTTTACCAAAAACAATTACAATTTATTCTAGTGAAATGATGGAAGCTCTAGAAGAACCTGCAATGCTAATAGTTGATGCGGTTCATTCAGTATTAGAAAAAACACCACCAGAACTTGCGGCAGATATTAGTGATAAAGGAATTTATATGACTGGTGGAGGTTGCTTAATAGATGGTTTAGATAGATTATTACAAGATAAAACAGGAATCAATGTTATGATTGCTGAAGATGCAATTTCTTGTGTAGCAAAAGGAACTGGAAAGGCTCTAGATAACTTAGACAGTATGGATAAAATGAGAAAATAATTAATAATAAAATTCAACAATATACCTACTGGTAAAATACTCGCATATTTTATGTGAGTATTTTGCTTTTAAAAGTAATATACTTTTCTAAAAAAAGATGTTATAATTTTAAATGAATTTAAGTAAATATATAATTAATTATTCAAATAAGTAAGAATAAAAATATAAAATGGAGAATAAAATGAAAGTAGCATTTTTAACACTAGGTTGTAAAGTAAATCAATATGAAACAAATGGCATGACACAAGAATTTAAAAATTCTGGATATGAAATAGTTGAATTTGACGAAAAAGCAGATATTTATATTATTAATACTTGCACAGTAACAAATATGTCAGATAGAAAATCAAGACAATTTTTAAGACAAGCAAAGAAAAACAATACAAAAGGAATTGTTGTTGCTGTAGGTTGTTATGCACAAGTTGCAAAAGAAGAATTAGAAAAAATTCCAGAAATAGATCTTGTATTAGGAACAAATGAAAAAATTAAAATAGTTGAACATGTAGAAAAATTCTTAAAAGATAAAAGAGAAAATCAATTAATAGAAGATGTGTTTAAAACAAAAGAATATGGAGATTTTGGTAGTGTTACATATACAGAAAAAACAAGAGCAGTAATAAAAGTTCAAGATGGTTGTGATAGATTTTGTTCATATTGTATAATTCCATATGCAAGAGGAAGAGTAAGAAGTAGAGACTCTAGAAGTATATTAAAAGAAATTGAAGAAATAGCAAAAAAAGGAATAAAAGAAGTTGTAATAACAGGGATACATGTAGCTTCTTATGGAAAAGATTTTAAAGAAGAATATAGGTTAATAGATTTATTAGAAGATATAAACAAAATAGTTGGAATAGAAAGAATAAGACTTCGGATCAATAGAGCCACTTTTAATAACAGAAGAATTTATTAGTAGATTAAAGAAAATAGAAAAAATTTGTCATCATTTTCATTTGTCACTTCAAAGTGGATGCACGGAAACATTAAAAAGAATGAACAGAAGATATACAATTGAAGAATTTAAAATTATTGTTGAAAGATTAAGGAATGCTTATAATGATGTAATTTTAACAACAGATATAATTGTTGGTTTTCCAGGAGAAACTGATGAAGAATTTCAAATTACTTATGAATTTTTAAAAAATATAAAATTTTATAAAATGCATATTTTTAAATATTCTCCTAGAAAAGGTACTAAAGCTGCAGAAATGAAAAATCAAATACCAGGAAATATAAAAGAAATCAGAAGTAAAAAGTTATTAGAATTATCTGATAAAAATGAAAAAGAATATCTTTTAAGTTATATAAATAAAGAAGTTGAAGTTTTATTTGAAGAAAAGCATGGAGAGTATTATCAGGGACATACCGCTAATTATATATTTGTAAAAACTAAATCTAAAGAAGATTTGTGTAATAGATTGACAAGAATAAAAGTAGTAGGAACAGAAAATTTAAATTTAATAGGAAATTTTCAAAATATAATTTAAAATGTAATAAATTGGTAACGAAAACTTAACATAAATTTAATTAAAAAAATATTGATAAAGTGTAGGTGTTTAGTATACTATAATATATATATAATTATAGCTTTATACCTAGGAGGAAAATAATAATGAAGGAATATAAATTAGTTGAAACGCAAGAAACTGGCAATTTACCTATGGTAGTTGGAGTATGGGGAAAAATAAAAAGTATTCTGTTTAAAGAAATAGACTGGAATAAACCTATAGTTCTAGAGTTATCAGAAAAAGAAGAAAAGGTATTAACAGAAGTTCATGATTTTCTATTTCAAGAAATTAAATTTCCAGAACTACATGACTTTTTCTTTCAAGAAATTAATATATTCAAATTTTTTAAGAAAAATAAAGATAATAATAAATAGATTGAAAAAAAGCTTATGTAATTTTACATAAGCTTTTTGCGCTATAATAGGATAATTTTCTTAACATTATAATATTAAATAAAATGTTTTGCCAAAGATTGTATATAAATGTTAGTATTAGAAACAAAATTTAAAAATTAACATAAAATTTTAGCTTTATGATTAATATAATATTTGCTTTTAAGAAGAAAAATAAATTTTAGAAATTTTGGGGGTTACAAATGAAAATATTAAAGAAGAAAAGAAATGTAGTATTACTATGCATTATTGGAATTATTATAATTTTTGAATTATGTTGCATAGTTTCTATATTTACTAAAGGAAAATTAAAAATATATTCACAAGCAAGTTCAGTATATTATAAAGGTTCTAATATTGATGTACTTGTTGATGTAACAGAAACGGATGGAGATCTAGTTGCAAGTAAAATAAAAATGCAATTGTATGATAAAGATGGCAAAAAAGTAAAAAATGCAAAAGTTACTGAAAAAGTAGAGAAAGGTGAAAGTGGTGCATTATCACTTAAAATGCCTGATAATATTGAAACTGGAAAATATAATTTAAAAATTTCAGTAAATTCTGGAATCTATTCAGAGAAAACCGAATTACCTGTAAATGTTATTAAAGATAATCTCTCAAATATAAATATTTCATTAGATAAAGGAATATATAAACCAGGAGATGAATTAAATTATAGAGCTTTAGTAGTAACTAATAAAGAATATAAGCCAAACAAACAAGAAGTAACAGTAGAAATATATGATGGAAATAAAAATAAAGTATATTCTCAAAATGCAGAAACATCAGAATATGGAATTGTTTCTGGAAAATTTCAATTAGCAGATGAAGTAAATAGTGGTACATATAAATTAACAGTGAAAACAGATGCACAAGAAGTTAGTAAAGAATTTACAGTAAATCCTTATATAACACCGCAATTTGAAACAACTATTACTACAGATAAAGAAAGTTATATTTTGGGTGAGAATGCTCAAGTTACAATTTCTTCTAAATATTTTTTTGGAGAGCCGGTTGTAAATGCTAATGTAAAAGGTAAAATCGGAGATAAAGAAATTGTAGGAATTACTGATGCAAACGGTAATTATTCTACAACTTATAAAATAGAAAAAGAAGGAAACTTAAATCTTGAATTTGAAGTAATTGATACATCTAATTATGCAGTAGAAGTTAGTAAAACAGTCTCAACTGGAACAGATATATTTGAAATAGAATTATTACCAGAATATGGAAAACTAGCAAGCGGATTACAAAATGATGTTTATGTTATAACCAAAACATCATCAGGAGAACCAGTAAAAACTTATTCTAATATTAAAATTGGAAATGTATCTAAACAAGTTATATCAGATGAAAATGGTATAGGTGTGTTTACATTAACTCCAGAAGAAATTAGCAGAAACAGTTTAGTTAAAATTTCTTCTGAAGATATGAATTCAAATAAAGTTAATAAAGAAATTCCTTTAGATATATCTTATGAAGGTATTTATGTAAAAACAGATAAGGTAAAATATAGTGAAGGAGATGATATTAAAGTATCTCTAGAATCAACTACAGATCAAAATTCTTATACTATTTATGTATTTAAAAATAAAGAATTACTAAAAATTTATACATCTGATCAAAATGATTTTGAATTTAATTTAGATAATGTAACAGGTGTTATAGATATATATACAAAACAAGAAGGAAGCTATAAAGGTTATCAAAAAAGAACAATTTTTATAAAACCAAATAAAGCATTAAATATAAATATTGAAACAGATAAAACGGAATATAAACCTGGTGAAAATTTAAATATTAAATTTGATACTAAAAATCAAGATGGTCAAGAGGTAGAAGCTGCATTATTAGTTAGTATATTAGATGAAGCTATTTTAGATTTAGCAGATAATGATTTATCAATAGATAATATAAAACTTGCTCTTCAAGATATAGAGCTTACTCAAAATGTTACAGCAGCAGATTTATATGCAGAAATTTTAGATGAAACATCAGATTTAAAATTAAATTCTGTATTATTAAAACAAAATTCTAATGATATTAATATAAATTATAATGTTTACCAAAATAATAATGAAAAATATAAAGATTATGCAATTTTAGTTGCAATAGTTGTATTTATTGTTGTATGCATATATTGCATAGTTCATTCTGATAAAACTAGATCATTTTTTATAAGTATAGTAAATGTATTATTTATATTTGCATTATTAATGATATGGTTTTCAGACATTCTATATAGATATAATCCTTCTATGGATATGGTTTTAATATTGAATTTAATCATTTCTATAATATTATATGCGTTAATTTTAATAAAACAAAAAAAATATATATTTAACATGGCAAAAGAAATTTTTATATTACCTTTTTTACTTTTTGTTTTAATTAGATTTGTGTTAGAAATATTGCCATATTCTTTAGAAGAACAGTTAACATTTTTATTACCTATTCTATTTATATTAATTTTAGTAATTTTAAATGTCACATTAAATAAAAAAGGAAAAAACGAAAAATTATCTAAGATAGAAAATATAATAAAATTAACATCTGAGAGTTTATTAAAAGGAATTATATTTTGGATAGCTTATATAATTTTAGTAGATAGATTAGAAGGAAAATTAGCATTATTTATTATACTTTTATTCTATATTATTTTAACAAAAGTTGTTATAAAAAAACCAAAACTTAATATTCAAGATGGAAAACTCGTTTTAAATGTATCTAATATGGATATGATTGGAATAATATGTGGAATAATATTAATCCTTTTAATAATAGTTGTTGTATCTTTAATAGGTAAACCAGCAAAAAATATTGGAGGAATTTATGTAGACGATAGATATGATGGATATACATGGTCTGGAAATACAAATGGTGATTCAACATTTTCAATGGACTCAATTCAAACTCCATCAACTTCATCAGAAAGTTCAAGCAGTTCTTTTGATTTTAATAATGATTTAAGCTTTACGGATACAACAACATCTAAAGAAGAGTCAGGATTAGAATTTTCTGATATACAAGAATCTCAAATTAATAATACATTTGAAGAGATAGAAAAAGATATAAAAACAGAAGAAAATGTAAGAAATATATTTTTAGAAAGTCTTGCATTTATCCCAGAAGTTGTAACACAAAATGGAAAAGCAGAAACTGTAGTTAATATAAGTGATAATATTACAACATGGAATATACAAACAATTGGAAACACGAAAGATGGTGAAATTGGTTCAGCATCAAGTTCTTTTAAAGTTTTTAAAGAATTTTTTGTAGATTTTTCATTACCGCAAAATTCTGTTGTATCAGATAAGGTTGAAATTCCGGTAACATTATATAATTATACAGAAAACAATATGAGTATAAATTTGGATGTTAAGACAAATGAATGGTCTAATATAGGAGAATATACTAAAGTAGTTGATGTTCCAGCAAAATCTACTTCAATGGTATATGTTCCATTAGAACTTATAAAAAATGGAAATAATACATTAAGAATAGAATCAAAATCTGGTAATCTTACAGATATTGTTGAAAAATCCTTTAATGTAGATATAAATGGATTTAAAAAAGAAGAAATCGCTTTAAGTGGAAGTATTACAGAAAATTATTCACAAGATATGATTTTTAATGAGAATGCAATTGAAGGTTCAAGAAAAATAAAAGTGAAACTATATCCAGCTCCAATACTACAAGTAATTGATGGAATAGAAGGAATGTTAAAACTTCCTTCAGGATGTTTTGAACAAACATCTGCATCACTTTATCCAGATGTTTTAGTATTAAAGTATTTAGAACAAAATAATATAAATAATCAAGAACTTAGAGATAAAGCTTTAAACTACATTGAAAAAGGATATCAAAAATTATTAACTTATGAAGTAAAAGGTGAAGATGGAGGATATTCGTTATATGGATATTCACCTGCAGAGCCAGTAATAACAGCGTTTGGACTAATGGAAATGAAAGAAATATCTGATGTTTATAATATAGATGAAAATATTATACCAGATATGCAAGAATACTTATTTAGTAAACAAAAATCAAATGGATCTTTTGATGATATACATTCTACATATATTGGAGGAGCAGAAAAAACAGACGACTTAGCAATGAATGCATATATTATATGGGCTTTATCAGAAGTTTGTCCAGAAGATAAAAGACTCGAAAAATCTGTAGAATATTTAGAAAAACAATTAGATGATGCAGATGATAATTATACATTGGCTTTAATTGCAAATGTTTTTGCAAACACAGATAATGAAAAAGTTAGAGATATAATAAAACAGCTAAATAAAAATATTAATATAGATAATGATAAAGCTTACTTATCATCAAAAATAAGAGATTATTATGGTTCAAGAGCAAGATATCAAACTATACAAACAACAGCATTATATTCTATGGCTTTAAGTAAAACAAAACAAAATGAAAACACTAATTCTCAATTAGTAAATTACTTGTTAAACTCAAAAAGACCGAGTGGAACATGGGGGACAACTCAATCAACAATTTTAGCTCTGCAAGCTATTAATAGACATAATTCAGATAATGATATAACTAAACAAAAAATAACTGTAAAATTAAATGATGAAGAAAAGACTATTGATGTTGATGAAAATATATTAGATGTATATGAATTAGAATTTAATAATGTAACAAGTGAAAATAAAATTGAAATTGGATTAGAAAAAGGAAAAATAACTTATGAAGTGATAAAAGAATATTATGTACCTTATACAGAAAATTTAAATAAAGAATATCCTAAAATATTAGTTGAACAAACTATTACTCAAACAGCAAAAGTAAATGACAACATTAATCAAGAACTAACTATAAGAAATAATTCAGGAGAATATATTGAAAACGCACTAGTGCAAATTAATATTCCGCAAGGTTGTTCTGTAAATGAAGAATCTTTAAGTATGCTTGTACATAATAAATTGATAGATAAATATGAATATAATTATGGAAAAATTAATTTGTATTTAAGAAAATTTTCAAATAAGAAAGAAATAAAATTAAATATAAATTATAAAGCATTATATCCTGAAACTGTAACAGCAGGAGCTGTAATTGCTTATGATTATTATAATCCAGAACTGCAAGGAATTTTAGGTCCAGTTCAGATAACAGTAGCAAAATAAATTATAAAAACCACTTCGAAATCTTGAAGTGGTTTTTATTAATTTAAAAAAAACACTTGAAAAATAATTTAAATTGATATAGAATAATTTTGGTCAATTAGACTAAAATAAAAGAGAGATACTAAATATAGTATCAGATTGGAGGAATTTATATTATGTCAGTAAGAGTAGCTATAAATGGTTTTGGACGTATAGGACGTCTTGCATTTAGACAAATGTTTGGAGCAGAAGGATATGAAATTGTTGCAATAAACGATTTAACGAGTCCTAAAATGTTAGCTCATTTATTAAAATATGATTCTGCACAAAAGAGATATGAAAAAGCAGATACAGTAGTAGCAGGAGAAGACTCTATTACAGTAGATGGAAAAACAATAAAAATATATGCTGAAAAAGATGCAGCAAATTTACCTTGGGGAGAATTAGATGTTGATGTTGTTCTTGAATGTACAGGATTCTATACATCAAAAGAAAAAGCATCAGCTCATATAAATGCAGGTGCAAAAAAAGTTGTTATTTCAGCACCAGCTGGAAATGATTTACCAACAATAGTATTTGGTGTAAATGAAGGAATATTAAAACCAGAAGATACAATTATTTCTGCAGCTTCTTGTACAACAAACTGCTTAGCACCAATGGCTAAAGCATTAAATGATTATGCACCAATTCAATCAGGAATTATGACAACTGTACATGCTTATACAGGAGATCAAATGGTACTTGATGGACCACATAGAAAAAATGATTTAAGAAGAGCTAGAGCTGCAGCTGTTAATATAGTTCCAAATTCAACTGGAGCAGCTAAAGCGATAGGATTAGTTATTCCAGAATTAAATGGAAAATTAATTGGATCAGCACAAAGAGTTCCAGTTCCAACAGGTTCTACAACAATACTTGTTGCAGTAGTTAAAGGAAATGATATAACAGTTGATTCAATTAATGCTGCAATGAAAGCAGAATCTAGTGCATCTTTTGGATACACAGAAGAACCATTAGTTTCATCAGATATTATTGGTATTACAAATGGATCATTATTTGATGCAACACAAACAATGGTTACAAAAATTGACGAAGGATTATATCAAGTTCAAGTTGTTGCTTGGTATGATAATGAAAACTCATATACAAGTCAAATGGTTAGAACAATTAAATATTTTGCAGAATTAAATTAATTTGTAATTTACAAATTAAAGTTATAAATTTGATTTATAATATTAGTTTATAAAATTAATATATTAATATAAACAAAAGAGCTAGTGGTGGAGGTCGGACCTTTATTACTAGCTTTATTTTTTAAGAAGAAAGGAATAACAAAATGAATAAAAAAACAGTAAAAGATATTGATATAAAAGGAAAAAAAGTATTAGTTAGATGCGATTTTAATGTTCCATATGATGAAAATAGAAAAATTACAGACAACAGAAGAATAGTGGCAGCTTTGCCAACAATTAAATATTTAATTGAAAATAATTGTAAAGTAATTTTATGTTCTCATTTAGGAAGACCAAAGGGAGAATTTAAACCAGAATTTTCTTTAAATATTGTTGCAGAAGAACTTTCAAGATTGTTAGGAAAAGAAGTAAAACTTGCTAAAGATGTTGTAGGTGAAGATGCTAAAGCTTTAGCTGCAAATTTAAAAGAAGGAGAAGTTATGCTTCTTGAAAATGTTAGATTTGAAGCTGGAGAAGAAAAAAATGATGAAGAATTATCAAAAGCATTTGCATCTTTAGCAGAGGTATATGTAAATGATGCTTTTGGTACAGCTCACAGAGCTCATAGTTCAACAACAGGTGTTGCAAGCTACTTACCAGCAGTTTCTGGATTTTTAATTGAAAAAGAACTAAATTTTCTAGGAACAGCATTAGAAAATCCTGAAAGGCCATTTATCGCAATACTTGGTGGTAAAAAAGTTTCAGATAAAATAGGGGTTATTAAAGCATTGCTTGAGAAAGTTGATGTATTAATGATAGGTGGAGCTATGGCTTACACATTTTTTAAATCAATGGGATATGAAGTGGGAAATTCAATTTGCGAATTAGATAAATTAGATTTAGCAAAAGAATTAATGAATGAAGCTAAAGAAAAAGGTGTAAAATTCATGTTACCAGTTGACACAAAAGTTGGAAAAGAATTTGATCCAAATACAGAAAGTAAAACAGTATCATATACTGAAATTCCAGCTGGATGGGAAGGTTTTGATATTGGAGAAGAAACAATTAAATTATATTCTGAAGAATTAAAAAAGGCTAAAACAGTAGTTTGGAATGGACCTTTAGGTTTATTCGAATTTGATCAATTTGCTGTTGGAACAAATAGTATAGCTAAAACACTTGCTGATGTTGATGCAGTAAAAATAATTGGTGGTGGAGATTCAGCAGCTGCTGTTGAAAAAGCAGGACTTGCAGAAAAATTTACACATATTTCAACAGGTGGGGGAGCATCTCTTGAATTTTTAGAAGGTAAAAAATTACCAGGAATTGAAGCTTTACAAGATAAATAATATTTATAAAGTTGAAAAGGAGAAAAATTTATGCGTAGAAAAGTAATTGCAGGAAACTGGAAAATGAATATGCTTCCAAACGAAGCTATTGAATATATTCAAGCTTTTGAACCAATGGTTAAAAATTCAAAAGCAGAAATAATATTATGTGTTCCATATACAGATTTATTTTACTGTTTATTAAATGCCCAAGGAACAAATATAAAAATCGGTGCACAAAATATGCATTTTGCAGAAACGGGTGCTTATACAGGAGAGGTTTCTGGAAAAATGCTAAAAGCTATTGGAGTTGAATATGTAATAATTGGGCATTCTGAAAGAAGACAATATTATGGAGAAACAGATGAGTCTGTAAATAAAAAAATAAAAGCAGCTTTTGAATATGAATTAAAACCAATAGTTTGTGTAGGAGAAACTTTAGAAGAAAGAGAAGCTGGAAAAACAGAAGAAATTATTACAACTCAAACTAAACTTGCTTTAGATGGATTATCTAAAGAACAAGTAAAAAATACAATAATAGCTTATGAACCAATTTGGGCTATTGGAACAGGAAAAACAGCGACTTCAGAAGATGCAAATAATTCAATAAAAGCTATTAGAGAAGAAATAAAAAGAATTTATGGTGAAGAAGTTTCAAGTGAAGTTATAATACAATATGGTGGAAGCGTAAAATCTTCAAATGCAAAAGAATTGTTTTCAACTTCAGATATTGATGGTGGATTAGTTGGTGGAGCAAGCTTAAAACCAGAAGAATTTAGTAAAATTGTAAATTATGATGTTCAATAATTTGGGGATATTGTTTAAAGCTTCAAGTTTTATTCTTGAAGCTTTACAAACCTTGAAAAGTTTAGAAAAGGGGATGTGTAAAAGAGAATATGAGTAGAAAATTAACAATGTTAATGATATTAGATGGTTTTGGAATTAATGAAAAAACAGAAGGTAATGCAGTTAAATTGGCTAATATACCAAATTTAAATGAAATTTTGAAATCAAATCCAAATACAATTATTCATACAAGTGGTTTAGAAGTAGGTCTTCCAGAAGGACAAATGGGAAATTCTGAAGTAGGACATACTAATATTGGTGCAGGAAGAATTGTATATCAAGATTTAGCAAAAATAACAAAAGCTATTGAAGATGGAGATTTCTTTAGTTTACCTGAATTTGTAAAA